>Ga0180017_100014_pt1 | contig 87364 bp, 81 predicted proteins | sample KR46_S_MetaG_FD_129674 | JGI IMG/M metagenome (GOLD analysis project Ga0180017, IMG submission 129674) | Groundwater microbial communities from the Olkiluoto Island deep subsurface site, Finland - KR46_S_MetaG | ecosystem: Environmental > Aquatic > Deep subsurface > Groundwater | place: Finland...
CCGTCCGAGACCACTGCGCCGAGACAGGTGACGATCATCGCATTGTTGACAAAACGGGCATCGCGCCGCGCCGCGCGTTTCTCAGCTTCCTCAGCATAAAGCGAGTTGGTGAAGGAGACCGGCATCATGGCGATTTTGGCCCGCCGCTCGGCAGGCATGTCTCGCAGTTTCTGATAAAAATCCCGGCACTCCAGAAAGAAGCCGGCATGGATCGCAACCCCGTCGACTTCCCTGCGGATGACGCCGCCTTCGAACAATTCGAGAATGCCGCCCACCAGCATTTCGGTGACAGCGTAGAGACCCGGCTCGAACGGCTCGTGATGGGATTCAAGCGCAGCATCCGAAAACGGATTTGCCGAGATGAGTGGCAGGTAGTCACCATTCCGGCGGTGGCGCAGCAACAGGGATTGCGCAATCGCATCGCCGATCGATCCGATGCCGATCTGGAGCGTTCCACCGTCAACAATCAGCTGCGAGACATGAAGACCGCTGGCCAGATCCTTGAGGCTCACCGGCCGGCGCACGACGGAGAACAGGTCGAACGAGGTCCTTGGCTCATGAACCATGTCGATCTCTCCCGCGGTGACCACGGCCGGGCCATCCATGAAGGGCAGATTGTCGTTGATCTCGACCGAGAAGATGAAGTCGGCGCGGCCCTCGCGCCTGGCTTTGAGCAGATCGACGGTGATGTCGGTGTTGCAGCTCAGGCTCACGCGGCCGTCGGCTGCCCGCGCGACCAGTTGTGCCACGACATTCGGCCTGAAATCCAGCAGACAGGCCAGCGCATGGGTGTAGTTGGCCGAGATATGATGGCGCTGCGCATAGGTGTTTCCAAGCCACTGCCCGGCCTGGAAGAAGAACTCGCGGACCTCGATATTGGCAGGAAGCGTGCCCTTTTCGATCATCTCCGCGTAAAGCAGCGGTTGGTAGCGGCCGAAAAGCCGGTCTTGCGCGGGTTCGAGAAACCGCTTCTCCAGGTCGGAATGCGGCTCCGGCCGCTGCAGCGTCAATGCGGTCAGGATGGTCAGGTTGATCGCCGGATCATCACATGCCGCCCGCGTCAGCGCGTTGACGATGCCATTGGCCTTGCCAAGACCGAGCGGAAGCGCCAGCCGGATCTCGCCGCCGGTCTGCTCGATAATCCGGCGGGCCAGGTCTTCCGCGTCGGTCGACAATGCTGCCTCCGCCTCAGCCAAGATCTTTCCAGCCTAGATCCGGGGCAAAGCGGGGGCCATGGCTTTCCGCCAGCTCCATGAGGGCGCTGACGACATCGTTGATGCCGCGCTGGCGCGCATAGTGCATCGGACCGCCGCGGAACGGCGCGAACCCGGTGGCGAAGATCATCGCCGCGTCGAGCGTGTCGGCGTCCGCGACAACATCCTTGCGCAGGCATTCGACTGCTGCATTCAGCATGGGAAGAATGAGCCGATCCTGAGCGTCCTTCGGAAGCGGATGATTGCCGCCCTTGCCCTTCTTCGGCTTGCCGTCTTCCCAGGCATAGATACCTTCGCCTGACTTGACGCCGAGACGTCCGCTCTCCATCCGCTTGGCCATCCAGTCAGGCACGTCGGGGATCGGCGTGTCGAGATTGTCGCGCAGGCTGTCGGCGACGTGCAGGCAGATATCGAGGCCCACCCTGTCGGCAACTTCGAGCGGCCCCATCGGCATGCCGAACTCTTCGGCGGCGCGGTCGATCTGCACCGGGTCGATGCCTTCATCAACCATCAGCGCCGCTTCGAGCAGGTAGGGCGTGAGCACCCGGTTGACGAGGAAGCCCGGATAGGACTTGACAGGCGCGGGCAGATGGCCGATCGCGGTGACGAATGCATTGAGCTGGGACAGGGTCTTCCTGGTCGCCTTGTCGTGCGAGACCACCTCGACGAGGTCGAGCTTGGAGACCGGGTTGAAGAAATGCAGGCCGGCAAAGCGGCCCGATTTCTTCATCACCGCGGCGAGCCCGTCCAGTTCGAGACTGGATGTGTTGGTGGCGATGATCGCGTCCTTGCGGGCGCGCGCCTCGATCGAGGTAAGCAGGTCCCGCTTGAGTTCCGGCTTCTCCGGCGCCGCCTCGATGATCAGGTCGGCATTGGCCAGACCATATTCCCTTGGATCCGGCATCATCCGATCAAGCGCGTCGCGGATTTCGATATCCGACAGATGCGCGTCGCGGGCGGTGCTCGCCGCGTCCTTGACGGCCTTTGCCAGCGGCTCGAGCTTGATATCGCTGATCGTCACCCGCAATCCCTTGATCGCGCACCAGGCGGCGATCTCGGCGCCCATGGTCCCTGCCCCGACGACATGGACGGTTTCGATGCCACTCTTGCCGACACCGTTCTTCTTCAGCGCCTCGCGCAGGAAGAAGACACGGATCAGGTTCTGCGCCGTATCGCTCATCAGAAGCCGGGCGAAGGACTTGATCTCGGCTTCCTGCATGGCGTCGCGGTCGCCGCCGTGGGTTTCCCAGAGATCGATCAGGGCATGCGGCGCGGGATAGTGCTCCTGCGGTGCCTTGGCCTCGGTCTGCGATCGCATCCGGTTGGCGGCGAGCTTGCGCGCCGGCCCCATGTCAAAAATGGCAGCCTTCAGCCCGCGCTTGGAACCGTCGTCGTCCTTGCCGAGCAGCGCCTGCACCGCGGCCCGGACATGCCGCTCCTCGACCACGGCCTCGATGATGCCAAGCTGCCTGGCCTTTTTCGTGTGCGCCGACTTGCCGGTGAGCATCATGGTCATGGCTTCGGTCGGATCAATCAGTTCGGACAGGCGGAACGTGCCGCCAAGGCCTGGATGCAGGCCGAGCCGGACCTCCGGAAAACCGAACCAGGCGCCTTCGATGGCGATCCGGCGGTCGCAGGCGAGCGCCAGCTCAAAACCACCGCCGAGCGCATAGCCATGGATGACGGCAACCGTCGGGCATTTAAGCGCTTCAAGCCGGTCGATCACTCCATGACCTTCGCGAAGACGGTCGGCTACGGAGGCTTCGTCCTTGGCATCGCGGAATTCGGAGATGTCGGCGCCGGCCACGAAGCCACCAGGCTTGGCCGAGCGCAGCACCAGCAGTTTGGGCGGCTGGCTTTCGATCGCGTCCAGCAGCTTCGACAGGTCGGTGAGCACGGCTTCGGACAGCGTGTTGGTGCTGCCCTTGCCGTCAAGGATCGCCCAGGCAATGCGGTCGGCGTCCTGGCGCAGACGCCAGTTGCCGAAGGCTGTCTCCTCGCCGGATCCGAGCTCGAGTTTCATCTCGCCGATGACGGACAGGACAGGTTTGGTCATTATGTCATCTCCACAAGCATGGCGCCGCCCAGGCCGCCGCCGATACATTCGGTGGCGATGCCGCGTTTTTTGCCGAGCCGGGACATCGCCTGAACAAGGTGCAACACGATCCGGTTGCCGCTGGTTCCGACGGGGTGGCCGAGGGCGACCGCGCCGCCATCGACATTGAGGCTGTCGCGGTTTATCGCCCCGAAGGCTTCCGGCAGATCCAGCACTTCGCGGCAGAACGTCTCGTCCTCCCAGGCGGCAAGACAGGCGAGAACCTGGGCGGCAAAGGCCTCGTTGATCTCCCACAGGTCGATCTGCTCCCGCGTCAGGGCGTTGCGTGTCATCATCTCGGTCGAACACAGAACCGGGCCGAGGCCCATCACCGAGGGATCGAGCGCCGACCACTGGCTGTCGCGAATGACCGCCAATGGCTTGAGACCGTGCTGCTTGACCGCGTCCTCGCTCGCAAGAATCAGCCAGGATGCGCCATCGGTGATCTGGGAAGAATTGCCCGGTGTCACCTTGCCGTAGGGTTTTTCAAAGGCCGGCGACAGCTTGGCGAGGCTCTCCATGCTGCTGTCGGGCCGAACGCCGTCATCCTTGTCGTAAGCCGTGCCATCCCGGTCGAAGGCCGGCTCCACCTCGCCATCGAGCCAGCCCTGTTCCTGGGCGTTTGCCAGCCGGTGATGGCTTTCCATCGCATAGCGATCGGCCTTCTCCCGGCTGATATCGAAACGATGCGCCAGGATCTCGGCGGTCTGGCCCATGTTGAGATCGGTGATCGGGTCGGTCAGGCCGCGCTCGAGCCCGATCACCGGCTTGAAGAAATCGGCCTTGACGTCGGTCATCATCGACACGCGCTCAATCGACCCCTTGGCGCGCGCCATGCCTGCATACCATTCGACGGCGCCCTTGCGCAGCACCAAGGGCGCATGGCTGAGCGCCTCCGCGCCACCGGCGAGCACCAGGTTGGCGGAACCGTCGCGGATGTAGCGGTAGGCGGTGTCGATCGATTGCATGCCGGAGCCGCAATTGATCTGCACGGTGAAGGCAACCGTGTCCTCGCCCATGCCGAGGCGAAGGGCCGCGACGCGCGCCGGGTTCATCTCGTCGGCAATGACGTTGACGCAGCCCAGGATCACCAGATCAAAGGCATTGCGCGCCAGCGGCTGGCGGGCAAGCAGCGGCCGTCCGCATTGCACGGCAAGATCTACCGGCGTGAACGGACCAGGCCCGCCGCGCACCTTGAGGAACGGCGTGCGTGCGCCGTCGACGATATAGACCGGCCGATGGTCGCTCATTGGGCGGCCTCCCTTGGTTCATCGATGAATTCGTCGCGCAGGATCTCGGCAGGATCGAAATCATCGACCGCAACCACCTCGGCGACCAGGGCCTCGGCCTTGCGCAGGAGACCGGCCTGCTCGCTGGTGAGCGTGCCATTGGCGACGGCTGAATCAACGGAAAGCTTCGCGTCACGCAGCTTGCGGCGCAGCGGCTCGGTCTCGACGACAAGCGCGAACGCCTCTTCGAGCGTCTTCAGGGCCCCGTCTCCGCTGACGGCACGGACGCCCTTGGTCAGCCGGTCGCGTGTGGGCGACGGCGTGAGCAGAAGCTCGGCGCACTCGCGTGTCAGATCGTCCGACGGCCCGCGATGCGACCCGCCGGGCAGCGTCACCGCGCGCAGGAAGAATGCCGCCGCGCGGTTCGGCAGATTGGCCAGCACTTCGTCAAGGCCCCGGGCCATCTTGGCAAGCGAGTCCTCCGCGGCCCATTCGACCAGCGGGAAGTCGGCGGCCTTGTGCCCATCGTCATGCCAGCGCTTCATCACCGCGGAAAGCAGATAGAGCTCGGACAACACGTCGCCGAGCCGGGCCGAGAGCATCTCCTTGCGCTTGAGCGATCCGCCAAGGGTGAGCAGCGCAAAATCGGAAACCAGCGCAAAGGCCGCGGCATACCGTCCCATCCGGCGATAGATGCTCGCCGCGGCCGAGCCGCCATGCGTGGGCGCCGGGGCGAAGGCGCCGCCGGTCCAGGCCCTGCCCGCGGCGCGGAAGAAGGTCTTCAGCGAATGGCCGACATGGGCCCAGAAGGCCTTGTCGAAGGCATCGAGCGCCTCTTTGTCGTCGGACTTGTCGAGCGCCAGGATCTCATCGAGCAGGTGGGGATGGCAGCGGATCGCGCCTTGGCCGAAGATGATCATGTTGCGCGTCAGGATATTGGCGCCCTCGACGGTGATGCCGACGGGTACGGATTTGTGAAAATTGCCAAGGTAATTGTTCGGCCCATCAATCACGGTCTTGCCCGCATGGATATCCATGGCGTCATCGACCGCCTGTCGCATGCGGTAGGTGGCGTTCGATTTCATGATGGCTGAAATGACCGCAAGCTTGCGGCCTTGGTCGAGGCCGGCGCAGGTCAATTTCCGGGCGGAATCCAGCGTATAGGCATTGGCGGCGAGGCGGCCGAGATGGCTCTGCACGCCTTCGAACTTGCCAACCGGAATGCCGAACTGCTCGCGGATGCGGGCATAGGCGCCGGTGGCGTGGGCCGATGTCGACGCCGCGGCGCAGGACAGCGAGGGCAACGAAACTCCGCGCCCGGCGGCGAGCGCGCTCATCAGCATCATCCAGCCCTTGCCTGCAAAATCCGGACCACCGATGATGTGATCAAGCGGCACGAACACGTCCTTGCCGGAATTCGGACCGTTCTGGAATACCTGGCCGCAAGGGATGTGCCGACGTCCGATGCTGACTCCCGGCACATCGGTCGGGATCAGCGCGCAGGTGATTCCTTCCGCTTCCGTGTTGCCGAGAAGTCCGTCGGGGTCCTTCAACTTGAAGGCAAGGCCCAGCACGGTGGAGACCGGCCCGAGCGTGATGTAGCGCTTGGACCAGTTGAGGCGGAGCCCCAGGGTCTCCTTGCCTTTCCACTGGCCTTTGCAGACGACGCCTGAATCGCGCATGGCCGATGCATCTGAGCCCGCATCTTCACTGGTCAGGGCGAAAGCCGGTATTTCCTCACCTTCGGCGAGCCGCGGCAACCAGTAGTCCCGCTGCTCATCGGTGCCGAACTGCATCAGCAACTCGCCCGGGCCCAGCGAATTGGGCACCATGACGGTGACGCCGGCCGTGACCGAACAGGTGGAAATGCGCCGGATGACTTCCGAATGGGCGAAATGGGAGAACCCGAGCCCGCCGTATTTTTCGGGGATGATCATGCCAAAGAAGCGGCCGGACCTCATGAAGTCCCAGACAGGCTCCGGGAGGTCACCGGCGCGGGTGATCTCCCAGTCATTGAGCATGGAGCACAGTTCTTCGCACGGGCCATCCAGGAAAGCCTGTTCCTTTTCGGAGAGCGATGCCGGCTTGACGTCAAGCAGCTTCGCCCAGTCAGGATTGCCGCTGAACAGTTCAGCGTCCCACCAGACTTCGCCCGCATCGATCGCGTCGCGTTCGGTTTCGGACAGGCTCGGAAGCTGTGTGCGCGCCCATTTGAAAATTGGCCGCGTGAGCGTGTCGCGTCGGAAAGTTCGGATGGACATAGGGGGTGCTCCTGCTGTTCGGTTTTGACGTCCGAAAGGCCGGCAGGGTTACCCCCCTGCAACGCGGTATCGGACAGTGTTCGCCGCACTGCTGTCGCAAATGCTCGTTTGGAAAGCGCCAGCTATTCGCTGTTTTCCCATGGCGGCAATGCCTGCGCCTGACCCAGACTTTGAGTCAGGTTAACGTCTCCCTTGGGCTTTTGTTCCGCTTAAAGGTGTTTCCTACGAGCCAGGCGGTGAATTCAAAGGAACAAAAAGCGGGGCCGGCGGTTGATGCAACATGTCAGACGCTACGCCGACCCTTGACCAAGACAGTCTCCTCATAGAACGAGAACTGGCGCAGCTGGACCGGTTGGCCAAAATGCTCGACAGCCGCTTTCGCCTGCCCGGCACGACGATCCGGTTCGGATTTGACTCCATCATCGGACTGGTTCCAGGCATCGGCGACACGTTGATGGCGGCGCCGTCCGCCTGGATCATCTGGCGCGGGCACAAAATGGGCCTGGGCAAGCGGCATCTCGCCCGCATGATTGCCAATACGGGCATTGATTACGTCATTGGCTCGGTCCCCGTGATCGGCGATATTTTCGATGTCGGCTTCAAGGCCAACCTGCGCAACCTGTCGATCCTGCGGGAGGAACTTGGCACCCGAAAGCGCGGGCAGAGCAGGATGCATGACAAGAAGAGCCGAGCCTGATTCACGCTAAAACGGTCGGCGCTTCAGCGGACCTGCCCCCCAAACACCGCCTCCGCAAAGTGATACGACAGGACAGGGGCTCCATCCCAAAGTACCAGCAGGGGCCGATTGGAAAGCCGGCCCCTGTCGACGTCACTGGCCTTCGGGCAGGGCGTAAGCGATGACATGGTCTCCTGTCGGGGTTTCCATGAAGTGATGACCTCCGGGCGCGATCACGAGGTACTGGCGGCCGTTCACCTCATAGGTCATCGGCGTGGTCTGGCCGCCGGCCGGCAACACGGTCTGCCACACCACTTCGCCGGTCTCGATATCGATCGCCCGCAACAGGTTGTCGGTCGCAGCCGCAATGAAGATCAGTCCGCCCGCGGTGACCAGCGGCCCGCCATTGTTGGGCGTTCCGATGGTGAACGGCAGCATCGAGGGGATGCCGAATGGCCCGTTCTTGCGCGCGGTGCCCAGAGGCTGATCCCACAGAGTCTCACCGGTCGCAAGGTCGATGGCGCGGATCCCGCCATAGGGCGGCTCCTTGCACAACAGGCCCGTCGGCATGCGCCAGCCTGCGTTCACAGCGATTGCATAGGGCGATCCGGCCTGGGCGCCGGCCTCGCCGCCACCGCCCTGGCCGCCTTCATTGATCGGCTTGATGCCTTGTGCGTCAGCCTCCTCGCGCGGGATCAGGCGGTTGTAGTTGGGCATGTCGTTGTAGTTGGCGATCAGGATGCCGCGCTCGACATCGACCGCAACGCCGCCCCAGTCATTGCCGCCATTGTAGCCCGGATACTGGATCCAGCGGCGATCCGCCGTCGGCGGGGTGTATTCGCCGTCATAGGCGGCGCGGCGGAACTGGATGCGGCACCAGAGCTGGTCAAGCGGGCTCATGCCCCACATGTCCCTCTCCGTCAGCCGTGGCTGGCTCAGAGTCGCATAGCTGGAATAGGGCTGCGTGGGCGACAGGTTTTCCGGCTCGACACCGCCCGAGGGCACCGGGCGTTCCTCGACGGGGAACAGCGGCTCGCCCGTCCGCCGGTCAAGAACGTAAATCGGACCCTGCTTGCTGGGCAGGATCATGGCCGGAACCGGGCCCTCCTCCCCTGGAAAATCGATCAGCGTCGGCTGAGACCCGAGATCGTAGTCCCAGACATCATAGTGCACTGTCTGGAATTTCCAGGCCACATCGCCGGTTTCCACATCAATCGCGACCACTGCGGTCGAGAATTCATTCTCGGCCTCCGAGCGGTTGGCGCCATAATAATCCACGGAGGAATTGCCCATCGGCAAATAGACAAGCCCAAGTTCTTCGTCGCCGGAGGCAAGGGTCCACATGTTGGGCGTGCCGCGGGTGTAGACCTCGCCTTCGGGCGGCATGCCCTTGAGGTCGGGTTTGCCCATGTCCCACGCCCAGGCGAGTTCTCCGGTCACGGCGTCGTAGCCACGGATGACGCCCGAGGGCGCATCTTCGGCCTGACCATCCTTGACCTGGGCGCCGGTCACGACGATGCCGCGCACGATTGTGGGTGGGCCTGACACGGCGTACCAGCCCGGAACCGTTTCACCGATTCCATCATTCAGATCGATAATGCCTTCCTGCCCGAAACCGGTGCAAAGCTGGCCCGTGCTGGCGTCAACCGCGATCATCCGTGCATCAAGCGTGGCTTCGATCACCCGCTCGGCGCAGAGATCGCTAGGGTCAGCCGCCTCGTCCCTGTAGTAGGCCACGCCGCGGCAGGTCGCGCCATAGGGGATCGCATCGGCGGAGACGCCGGGATCGTAGCGCCATTCTTCCTTGCCGGTGGAAGCATCGATTGCCACCATGATGTTCATGGCCGTGCAGATGAACAGGCTGTCACCCACCTTGAGCGGCGTGTTCTCGGGCGAGTATTTGCCTTCGGCATCACCCTTCGGCATGTCGCCCGAGCGGAATTCCCAGACCTGTTCGAGGTCCGCCACATTGTCGCGTGTGATCTGGTTGAGGGGCGAATACCGCCGTCCCTCGTAGGTTCCGCCATAGGCCGGCCAATCCGTGCCGGCCTCAAGGATCTGCGCGGGGCGCAAGACAGATGTCTCGCTCGCTGGTTCGACGACCGCCGCTTCAGCGGGGGCTTCGCCCGGCGCAGGCTGAGCCTGGGCGGCGTCGGGGGCGATGGTTTCATCGGGAGCAGCTTCGTCAGCCGGCTCGTTCTCTGTCTGGCCTGGCGCGACCGCCTGCGGCGCCTCGGACTGGGCGAGCGCACGATCTGCCGCGAAGGCGGAAAATGCCAACCCTACGGCAAGCAGGACAACAAGAGGCTGATAGGCCTTGCCGTGCCGGGCGATATATTTATGGGATGCCGGACGCGACGAGAAAATCGGTATGGTCAGGGCAACCAGCACAAGAATGATGGTGGGCGCCACGACCCGCGGCACCAGCGGCCAGGGATCAAACCCGACCTCCCAGACAGCCCAGATCAGCGTCCCGATCCAGATCAGAAAGTAGATGCCGACACCCATGATCTTCTGCCGCACCAACAGATAACCGCTGGCAATCAGACCTAAGCCGGCGATGGCGTAATACCACGACCCGCCAAGTGAAATGAGCCAGACGCCGCCTGCGCCGAGCACAAGCCCCAGAAGGAGAACCAGAATACCGACGATGGATGTGTAAATGGAGCCGAGGGAATAGCCGGAACCCTTCGCACTGCGTTGCATTTCGAAATCTTCAGTGCTGGTAACGGGTCTGTCGGCGCGCATGATCGTCTCCCCAATAGTGGCATTTGGAGATCCAACGCGCGTAGGGAGATTGCGTTCCCAAAAAGGCAGGTTTTCTCTGCCCCTCCAAACACACGACACTGCATCTACGACGTAGCCCGAACCGGCGATGCCGTGACTGGCCGTGCACCTTGCTCAGGGGCGCCGGCGGGCCGCAGTGGGTCGGCAGCAGTGACCCTCTGGATATTTGGAACCGGGCGCCTGGCCGCCGCTTGGAGACCACCGAGCCATTCAAGGTAGTAGGCCAGGGCTGCCTGTGCCAAGACGCCGGCAAGAATCATCAGGCCCAGCGCTGTTGCGCTGCTTGCATGGGTCAAGTTCCAGGCCTGCGCCAGCATCGACAGCACCGTGCCGGCGATGAACACCGGAAGGGCATGACGCCCCATGACCGCGAGAGGATTGCGGCGCCCCACCCGCCAGATATTGGACAGGGCGGGCACCGTGACCAGCAGATAGGCCATGGCAAGAACATGGGTGAGCCGCGAGACAGACAGGAAAGTCTTGTCGAAGCCGGTGAGAACCGCTGGCAGGCCAAGGGAAACATCAACACCCCAGAACGGCACTTTCACCCAGGCAAGCGACAGGAGCAAATATAAGACGCACAGGACCTGCAGCGTGACCGAAACCGGAATCCGGCCGCCGCCCCGCACATGCATGTTCGCGGCCATGCCGATGACAAACAGGAATTGCCACGACAGCGGGTTGAGAAACCAGAAATTGCCCCCGGGATAAGTGGGAAGTGCAATCAGGAACAATCCGCACCCCAGCCAAAGCGCGCCCGAAGCCGCCAGCATCACGGCAATGCCCCAATGGGAAAGCAACAGGAACAGCGGCAGCATCAGCAGGATCACGCCATACATCGACAGGATGTTGTTGTAGCCCAGCTGATGCCCGAGCGTGACAAGTCCCAAAAGCCCCCGGACCGGGTCGGCAATCAACGGCCCGATGTTGATGGTGTCGAGCAATTCGGGTGCGGCGTAGTAGAGCGAGAACCCTGCAAAGATAGCCAGCGTCACCAGCGTGCACACGAGATGGGCGACGTAAAGAACGCCGGCGCGCCGCAACGCCCGGATTGCCGTGAGCAGTCGGCTGCCGGCCTCAAACTTCATCCCGTAGGCATAGGCGGCGGAGACCCCGGAGATCAGCACAAAAGCTTCGGCGGCGTCGGAAAAGCCGAAATTCTTGGAGGTGAGCTGCTCAAACGGATTGCCGGGGACATGATTGACGAAAATGGTGATGAGGCAGAATGCTCGCAGCGCATCGATCCTCGTGTCCCGGCTCTTCGGCCGCGCGCCGGCCGGCGCCGATTTCCGGTCAGCCGCATCTTCGGTCTGAACATTTTTCCCCAGATGGTTTGGCTTGAGATCGTTACCCATCGCCTTACGCCGATTCCGACAGTGGCAGCTGACCCACGGCATGGAGCCGGTCCTTGCTCGCCAGCAAGCCGCCGGCGCGCAACAGTGCCGCAAACCGTCCGTTGTCGCGGCCGGCCAGTTGCTGGAACTCGCCGAACTCGATGATGCGTCCGTGATCAAGGAAGATCACCAGGTCGGCATCGCACACCGTCGAAAGGCGGTGGGCGATGATGAAGGTCGTCCGGTCCTTGCGCAACCGGTCTATGGCGCTCTTGACCAGTTGCTCGGTCTCCACATCCAGGGCGCTGGTTGCCTCGTCCAGCACGAGGATGGGGGCGTCCTTGAGCACCGCGCGGGCGATCGCGATGCGCTGACGCTCGCCAACCGACAGCTGGGCGCCGCGCTCGCCGACGAGCGTGTCATAGCCTTCGCGCTTGGACAGAATGAACTCCATCGCGGCGGCAACCTTGGCAGCCTCGTGAACTTCCTCATTGCCGGCGTCGGACTTGCCGATGCGGATGTTTTGCTCGATGGTCCGGTTGAGCAGTCCGGCCTCCTGGAAAACCGCGGCAATCTGATTGCTGTGCGAGCGCCGCGTCATGTCACGCACGTCGATGCCGTCAATGCGAATGCTGCCGCTGTCCGGATCAAACACGCGCTGAAGCAGGTTGATCATCGTGGTCTTGCCTGCGCCGGTGGGACCGACAATGGCGACAGTCTTGCCGGCGGGCACCTCGAAGCTGATATTGTGCACACCCTCGCCGCTGCCAGGAAACGTAAACGAGACATTGTCGAAGCTCACATGTCCCTGGAGACGGTCAACGCTCAGGCCGCCATTGTTGTCGGCCCGTTTGGAGACGGTATTCTTGAGCGCGAAAAACGGCTCCAGCCGCGCGCGGGCCTCGAAGATCTCGTTGAAGAAACCGGTCACCTGGTCGAGGCGGCCGATCAGCAGGCCGGCAAAGCCGGTAAAGGCCACGATGTCGCCAATGCGCATCTCGCCGCGCCCAACAAGCATCGCGCCAATGATGAGAACGATCATCATCGAGATTGTCGCGGCCAGGCGCTGCAGGGCGCTGCCCAGCGCCCACCAGGTGAGCACCGGATACTGGGACTTGAGCAGGTCGTCGGTGAAACGGCGCAGCGCTTCCGCTTCCTGGGCGACGCGGCCATAGCTCTGCAGGACCGAAACATTTCCGATGGAATCGGCCACGTGGGAAAAGACCTGGTGATAATGCTGCTCGACCCGAGCCTGGCCTGCCTTTGTGCGGTTCATCACAAGCCGGTTGATCGCCACATAGCAGGCGCCCAGACCGCCAAGCACCAATGCCATGCGCCAGTCGAGCGCAAGCGCGGTCGGCACAAGCAGGACAAGCGTGACCACCGTTGCCAGATGCTGGCGCATGAAACCGAGCCACAGCGTGAACAATGTTTCAATGGCGCGAAGCAGGGTGTGCAGCACCTGGGAGGTGCCCTGGCTGTGATGCCAGGCCATCGGCATCGACATCACCTGCTCGAACGACTCGGTGAGCACGCTTGAGCGACGCCTGTGGGCCAGACGGTCGGCGCCGCGTGCGACCAGGACCAAGGCTATGATGTTGAAACAACCCAATGCCGCCCACAGGGCAATGGGCGACACCAGGTCCGAGTTGTTGGAAATGGACTGGATGATCTCGCCGAAGAGAATGGGTTCGGCAATCATGATAACCGCAAGCGCGACATTGGCCGCACTTATGCCGGTCACCCTCCAGCCTTCCGAAACCAACAGCCGCAGGGCCCGCATATAGATACTCAAGAGACTCACTGAACTTTCCAATCATGCACTGCACTGGCGAAACTGAAAATTTGCTGCACTGCGATTGAGACTAAAACGCGGCCGCGGACGAGAGGTTCATCCGCCGGGTGAAACTTTGAAATAACGGCAGTTACCTTGCGTGATGGAACGGCCAGAATTTGACCGTATTTCCGGCAACTGCTTGTTTTTGAGGCAATAAATGGAGGGCCTTCCGGGTGGGACTTCGGCGTGCTTTGGTCACTGCCCTCCCGCCAACCGAAACGGCCAGCAGGTTAGGTGCGAAAGCGCTCATCATGATTTGGCAGCTTCGGGCGAGAAGCAGCTCTTGATTGCGGCGAGACAGAAAGCCCGGCAAATGGCCCTGAGCGGACCGCGCCTTCTCCTGCATGAATCCTTAAATCGGCATCGATTAAAAGCAAGAATTATGCAGCAGCTGCAAGACAAGAGACCTTGGTGCGTTTGATCAGACGCACGGATACTTTAAAAGGAAATCATCACTGAAAGCACGCATCCAGGCGCCGCTGCACCATTGTATTTTTGACTTTGTCAGCCTTCACACAGTCTCACTTCGGTCGCAGGATGAAGCGCCACAACGAGAACGGACTTCAAGGACTGACATCTCCAATCAGCCCGTTTTCGAACGTGTGCTCGACACAGGCATGAATATGCTGGCCCAGTATCTTCGCCGCGGTGACATGATCCCGTGACAGGGCGCATTCCAACAACTGCAAGTGTTCATCCGATGCGGCCCGGCCGCGATAAATGATGGCCACCACCTGGTAGCGCAGAAAGTGATCGAATATCCGGCGGTGGGACTGCATGAGCACACTGGAGCCACATGCGGCGATCAGGGCGGCATGAAACTCACGATCATAGCGCTTCCATGTTTCGGTTTGATCGTGATCGCCGGCCTCCATCAGAGTTTCCATTCGCGACAGCTTGTGGTGGGCCGCGACCACCTGGCTCTCCCAATCCAGATCGCCATGCTCGAACGATTCCTTCAGCGCATGGCCCTCCAGCAACTCACGCATTTTGGCGATCTCACGGAAATGGTTTTGCGAAACGGGAGAAACCTGGAAGCCGCGCTGGCCCTCGGCAATAACAAAATCCTCGGAGACCAGACGGTTGAAGATTTCCCTCAATGTGCTGACGCTGACCTGATATCGATCCTTCAGGCGCTCGAGCCTGAGCGGTGTTCCCGGTGCTATTGCTCCGAACACGATGTCGCGGCGGATCTGCCGATAGGCGACCTCTCCGACAGTTTCACTATTGGGGTGCAGAAGCGTAACGGATGACGGTTTCATCGCGTCAGTTTGACAGCGGAGCCCATCTTAAGCAAGCCTCCAAAACAAATGATGATTTTCTTTTCATATGAGATTTTAATTTATACCCATTGATTGACGAACCATCGAGAGGTAGGCTTTTCCCGGGTGGGCCACCGCAAGGATGGCCATCAGGAGAAGCAACTTTCGGGAGGATAGACATTATGAAGATCACCAGACGCATGATTTTGGCCGCAGGCATGATGACGGCGCTTACCGGCTCATTCGGCATGGCAATGGCTCAGGACAAGGTAGAGCTCAGTTTCTCGGCAGTGTTTTCCCAGCAGGATATTCGCGCTGAGATGATGACGAAATTCGCCGAAGCGGTTGGCGATGACATCGCATTCAACGGCTATTACGGAGGCACCCTGTTCAAGCAAGGGACTGAACTGGTTGCTCTCCAGCGCGGCAATCTCGACATGGGCAATATCGCCCCGCAGGATATCGCGAACCAGCTTCCACAGTGGTCCGCGCTAACCTCGGCCTATCTGTTCCGGGACGCGGACCATCTTCGCGCCTTCTTCGCCAGCGAGGTGGGCAAGGAAATGACCCAGCTGGTCGAAGACGAGCTCAGCGTCAAGGTCCTTGGTCCGACCTATTTCGGCGCCCGCCAGGTCGGGCTGAACCTCGACAAGGAGATCAAGACACCTGCTGACATGTCCGGCATCAAACTGCGCATGCCAGGTGGCGAAGCATGGCAGTTCCTTGGCAGTGCCCTTGGCGCGAACCCGGTTCCGGTGGCCTATGCCGAAGTCTATACCAGCCTGCAAACCGGGGCGATCGACGGTCAGGACAATCCCCTTCCCAACGTCCAGAACATGAAGTTCTACGAAGTCATGAAGCAGATCGTGCTGTCCTCGCATCTGGTCGGCTATGACTTGCTGACGATTTCGCTCAGCACCTGGAACAAGCTTTCGCCGGAGCAGCAGGAAAAGGTCCAGTCGGCCGCCGATGCAGCCATTGCGTGGAGCACCGAACAACATCTCAAGGGTGAAAGCGAGCTGGTTGCGTTCTTCGAAAAGCAGGGGCTCAAGATCTACAAGCCCGACCTCGACGCGTTCAGAACCTTCGCACAGGACAAGTATCTCAACTCCGACCTCGCCAAGGAATGGCCCGAGGGCATCGTCGACAGGATCAATGCGATCCAGTGAGTTCGCAAGCATCTTGTCGCATGGGCAGTCACACTCTGCCCGTGCGACATCCGGCGTAGCATGCACGGCAGGGTTAGCCTTGCCGTGCGGTCCCCTCCTTCATTCGGCACCTATCGATGACCAATCCAATTTTCGTCCTGAACGGACCCAATCTCAACCGCCTCGGCACCCGCGAACCAGAAATCTACGGCCACACCACCCTGGCGGAAGTTGAAGCGATGTGCCGGCAGGCAGCAGGATCACATCCCCTCGAGTTCCGGCAATCAAACCGCGAATACGAGATCATTGAATGGGTCCACGAGGCGATAGATACCCCGGCCTTGGGTATTATCATCAACCCGGCGGCGTTCACCTTCACCTCTATCGCCATCCTCGACGCGCTCAAGATGTTTCCGGGCCCGATCATCGAGTTGCACATCTCGAATATCCATCGCCGCGAAGACATCTATCACAAATCACTGGTGTCGCGCATCGCCACTGCCGTCATCGCGGGGCTTGGACCCGCCGGCTACCCCTTCGCAGTCAACGCAATGATTGAGATGGTGCCGGACTCCGGTGCACGACGGTAACCTCCGCACCTCCTCAAGTCCGGAGGTGAAATCAATTCGCGCTAAACCACCTCTTTCGCCCTGAACACCGTGTTTGATTGCCGGCATGCCGCGAACCATCCACGCGGCGCATCGGCGTTTTCCTCATGGGTTCCATCAGCCCTGGTATCCGAGCAACCGCGGCAGGAAGAGCACGAAGTCGGGCACGAAAGTAATGAAGACCAGCGAAGCAAACAGTGCGATCAGAAACGGCAAAAGATCACGGACGATCCGCCCCATTGGCTGACCGGTTATGTTGGCGACAATGAACAGCAACAGTCCATAGGGCGGCGTCACCAGCCCAAGCATGGCGTTGACCACCACGACGACACCGAAATGGACCAGGTCAATCCCCAGCGCCTGCGCAGTCGGGATGAAGATCGGCACGATGATCAGCAGGATCGCGCCCCCTTCAAGGATGCAACCCAGCACGAGAATCAGGATGTTGATCGCGATCAGAAAACCCCACTTGGAAAGCTCATACTGCGCCAGGAAATCAGCCAGCGAGTTTGGTACGTTTTCGCGCGTGATCACGTAGTTGAAGGTGAGCGCGCCTGCGATGAGAATGCCGACGGCTGCGGTTGAACGGGAACTGCTGGCAAGCGTGCGGTAGAACTGCCTAACCGACACGGAGCGGTAGAACACGACGGAAATTACCAGCGCGTAGAAAGCCGCCACGGCTGCCGCTTCCGTCGGGGTCACGACGCCGCTGTAGATGCCGCCCAGCAGGATCACCGGCAGCATCAGCGCCGGAATGGCCTGAAAGGTGATCGCAGGAATATCTCTGATGGCGACACTGTCGTCGATCGGGAAGCCGCGCTTGCGGGCGACCACCGAGTTGGTCAGCGCCATCAGCAGGGCCATAAGCAAACCGGGCGCCATGCCGGCGGCAAACAGATAGCCGACAGACTGGTCCGAAACGAGCGCGTAGAGCACCATCGGAATGGACGGCGGAATGATCGGCCCGATCGTCGCGGTAGCCGCAGTGAGCGCCGCCGCATAGCTCTTTGTGTAATGCCCGTCCTTGGTCATCATGTTGATGATGATCCGGCCCATTCCGACCGCATCTGCGACTGCCGAGCCGGACATGCCCGAGAAGATCAGCGACGACACCACGTTGACGTGACCGAGCCCGCCATGGAACCGGCCGACAAGCGCCTGACAGAAACGCAGCAGGCGGTCTGCGAGGCTGCCGATGTTCATGATGTCGGCGGCGAGAATGAAGAGCGGAATCGCAAGCAGCGTGTAGCTGTTCAAGAGGCCTTGCAGGAGCGTCTCGGCGGCGATCGACGGATCGAACCCCTTCATGGCCAGGTAGACGGTGGAGCCACAGATCATCGCCACGCCGATGGACAGGCCGCACAGCGACAGCCCGGCAATCAGGATGATCGAAAGGATGAAGGGATCAATCATAGTCGTGGCTTTCCGAAGCCGCCCCGGCTTCATACTTTGGATGGGTGCCGCGGATTGCCTGCCAGACATTGATCAGGCAACGAATGCTGATGGCGACGGCGAAGGCGATGTAGATCGAAAAGACGTAGTTGAACGGAATCCGCATGTAGGCTGTCTTCTCGATCTTCATGAAGGTGACGTATCCCCAAACGCTGGGGAGAGACCAAAGGAAGATGGCGGCGCAGATCGAGCCGGCCACAACATCCATGATCCTTTGCACGCCCGGCGGAACAGCGCCGTAGATGATGTCGAGGCGGATGATTTCCTGATCGCTGGTGACGAAGGCGTAGCCGAAAAGAATTCCCCAAAGCCAGGCGATCGACACGAATTCAATGGTCCAGCCAAGCGGCAGATTGAGGAAATAGCGAAACACAATCTGGACCAGGAATGTGAGGAAGAGGCTCGTCAAGATCAGCGCGAGCACTTCCTCCGCCCTGCGGCCGAGCCAATCACGAATAGTCGAAAATCTGTCCATAGTGTCTTTCCGGCCAAGGTTGGCCCCGGAGTCCGATAGGCCTCAGGGTGTATCGTGACAGTACCGTCCGATCGAGACTTCCGCACTGCATTGCGGTCAGTCCAGTGCGCCGTTTCAAGCGGGGCGCAACACGACCGACGAGAGTTCCGACAAGTGAGCGCATGGTTTCCTCCCATTATGCGCAGCGCCGGCCCGCCCCCATGGGCGCCGGCCAATGCCCCGGTTAGGAGCCGAAAGCTTTGAAGGTCTCCTCCATCCGGCCAATATCGGGCACCAGTCCAGTGAAATGCTCAAAGGCCCTGACGGCCTGAAATATGGCCATGCCTGAACCGGGTAGGACGCGACAGCCTTTCTGGCGCGCGATGCGAAGCAATTCGGTTTCAAGCGGGAAGTAGATGATATCGGCCACCCACATCGCTGGCTTGACATGGTCCGGCGAAAGCGGCGTTCCCGGCATCGAGGCCATGCCGACGGGCGTGGTGTTGACGATCCCGTCAACTTCGCCTTCCAGACCTGCTTCCAGGGAGTTGACGGCGGTGGCTATCTGGTAGCCCGCGCCCGTGTTGATCCGGCGTACGAGTGCTTCGGCCTTTTCATGGTCCCGGTCATAGATGCGCAGCGCAGCAACGCCTCGCTCAACCAGTGCATGGGCGACTGCCGTCCCCGCCCCGCCCGCACCAAGCTGCAGGACCGTATCGCATTTGGCGCCCGCCATGTTGCGCCGGAAACTCTCGGAAAAACCCCACCAATCGGTGTTGTGGCCTTTTCGGCGACCGTTCCTGAAGACGACCGTGTTGACGGCTCCGAGAGCGCGCGCCGCATCCGACAGTTCATCGAGGTGATCGATCACCGTGACCTTGTAGGGATAGGTGATATTCAGCCCGGCAAATCCGCAGATCTCGGCTGATCGGAGGATCTCGCCGATCTCCAGATCCGAAGGCATCTCTGCCGTATCAAACAATCTGTAGTGATAGCTAAGTCCGAAGGCGGCCCCTTCCGCCTCATGCATTGCCGGTGTTCGCGACAGCTGTATGCCTTTGCCCACCAGCCCGACCAGCACGGGCCCCTGCTCCACAGAATGGTCGCCAGACCTGGTTCGGTAGGGTACCGTATCCATGACCAAGCCGTCTTCCCTCCCCTGGATTTGCCGAAACAGCTACCGTTATGTACTACACCGTTAATTTGTCAACCCATTTGTACCGTTTGGTTAAATACAGAGCTTGGCATGATGAAACGAGAAGGCTAAAACCGCATCATGGATTCGCAGCAGGATACGCAATCATCGAAAGACTCCCAGCGCACGCGCTGGAAGCAGGACCCCGAGGGCGTTCGATCGAACATATTGGCGGTCGCGCTATCGGAATTCGCCGAACACGGCCTGTCCGGCGCGCGAATGGACGAGATTGCGGCCAAGACACGCACATCCAAACGCATGATTTACTACTATTTTGGCGACAAGAACGGTCTCTACCAAAGTGTTCTTGAGCAGGCCTATCGGACTGTCCGCCACGGGGAGAAGGAACTCCAGCTGGACGATCTTTCCCCCGCCGACGCGCTGCGCCAATTGGCAGAGTTCACGTTTGAACACCACCGCCGCAATCCGGATTTCATCCGGCTGGTGATGATCGAGAACATTCACCATGGCGACTACCTGAAGAACTCGGACGAGATTCGGGCTTTGAACGAGACCGCGATCTCACGCGTCGCGGCGATCTACAACAAGGGGGTCGCGGCAGGGGTGTTCCGAAAGGGCATCGTGCCCGTGGCGATTCACTGGCAGATTTCCGCGCTCAGTTTCTTCAACGTCTCCAACCGGATGACTTTTTCACATCTGTTCGGCGAAGACCTGTTCGATGAGGCCGGTCAGGCCCTGTTGCGAAGGCATATCGGCGACAGCATCGTTCGCTTTGTCTCGGTCGATTAAGCGCACGCGGTTTTCGCGTCACGATGGAGCCCCTTTAACGTCGGTGTTTCGCAGATTGTAGGCCAGGTTGTAGACGATGGTCTTCGGGTTTGCGAGCTTGCAGGCGCTCCTGGCGATTGCGGCTTCGATCTTGCCAAGGGACGCTTCCAGTTCGGGTTTTCCGCTGCCCTCCACCAGCACCACGGCATCAAAGCCGGGCTCCGTCATTCCCAGCCGCAGTTCCGTCTCGCGCGTCCTCACGCCGGAGACTTCATCGCGGGACAGGCCGATGTGAACGCCGCTGACTGCCTCGAGCTTCAGGATCTCGTCTGCGAGGTCGGCACAATTGCCGCGCAGACTTTCTTCCGAGCCGCCTTCCGCGAAATCGAGCCGCACAGTCACCATAGCGCCACCATCACCAGCCCCGCGCGACACAAGACGCTCGCAGGCAACGCGCAGAAAATTCCTGAAGGCCGGTTGCATGGACGTGCTCCATGGGGTTGGGTTGTTCAGCCGCTCAAGATAAGGCGGAGACCGGAACACCTCCAGATCATCGCCGGCATAGATTGTCCCGTAGCGGTACCGGTCCACCTCGTGGTTGACGAGGCGCTTGCCGACGGTGAACCCCGGAATCGACAGCCGCTCAGGCATGTGCTCCCGCGTGTGCCATTCGGTGTAATCCACCCATGCGGAAGGCTCGATATCATGCCAAAGCGCCAGAAAGGCGTTTCCGGGTATGCTCATTGGCTCGTCTCCTCAAACAATGCATCGGCTAAATGCGTTTCAGCCCATGGGGTCAATTCAAATGCGCGGGCTCGAGTCTCGGTTCGATCCGGGAGCCGGTGGTCTCGCATCTAGTGCCTCGGCATTCCGGCCGGTCGCATGTGACGCTTCTGGGCGGCGATGCGAAACTGGGCATTGGCGGCGCCATACCCACGATAGCCGCCCCGTCGCTCCACCAGTTCGAAGAAAAAGCCCTCCCCGTAACTGGGGCTGTAGAGCTGGAAATACTCGCCGTGGTCATCGCGATCGTAGAGGATGTTCCTTTCCCTCAGGCGGTCGAGGAAGTCACTGTCGAGGCCGAAGCGGGCGTCAAGATCGTCATAGTAGTTCGGCGAGATCACCAGCGACACGAACCCGTTCGCCTCGAGCGCATCCGCTGCTGCGAAAATATCGTCGGTTGCAAAGGCGAGATGCTGAACAGACGAGCCGAAGCTCTCGGCCAGAAAATGACCGGCCAGCGTGCGCCGGTTTTCCGCTCCGTTCAGCGTTATGCGAAGCGAGCCGGACGCATTCTCGATCACCTGGCTGCGCACGAGGCCGGCCGGATCGACCACGTCGACCATAGGCGTTTTCTCCGTCTCGAAGATCGACGTATAGAAGAGCAGCCAGGTGAGCATTTCTTCGTAATTCATCGTTTGCGCAATATGGTCGATCCGTGTCAAGCCGGCGTCGACGGGTATCTTCGCGTCCGAGACCTGTTCAAATTCGATATCCCAGACGCGGGCGAGATCGCTTTCGCCATCAATAAAGTGAATGAGCCCGCCGCCCACTCCCCTGATCGCCGGGATCTTCAGTTGGCCCGGTCCGATTGGCTGCTCAAACGGGTCGGCTCCCAGCACTCGCGCCCGTTGTACCGTCGCCGCGGCATCGTTGACCCGCAACCCGATGTCACAGACATTGGCGCCATGAACGACATAGGATGAATGGGCGAAACCTTCGCGCTCGGTATTGATGAGGATTTTGACGCCTCCCTGAGACCAGAGGTCCACATCCTTGGAGACGTGCTTTCCCGAGCGCTTGAAGCCAAGCGTGTGCAGGATCGCGCCAAGTTCAGCTGCTTCCTCCTCGTCGGCAGCGAATTCCACGAACTCAACGCCGTCGACCTTGATCCGGTCCGGCATCTGCGGGACGGACATACGGACATCGGGCTCGCTGCGATTGACCTGGTCCATCAGGTAGATCAGGGAGCGGTGGCCATCGATGGAGATCGATTTCGGAGACCCTCCCCGGAACTGGTCATTGAACACCTCCAGCGACAGCACGTCATCATAGCCCGTCGCGGCAATCGCGCGCACGAAGCCGAGCACATCCAGATCGCCTTCGCCCGGCATATTGCGGAAATGACGGCTCCAGTAGAGCAGGTCCATCTCGATCTTCGGTGCGTCGGCCAGTTGCACGAAGAAAATGCGGTCGCCCGGGATCGAGCGGATCGTCTCGGGGTCGATCTTCCTGGCGAGCGTATGGAACGAATCAAGGATCAAGCCGACATTCGGATGGTCCGCTCGGCGCACGATTTCCCAGGCGTCGCGGTGGTCACTGACGTGGCGCCCCCAGGCCAGCGCCTCGTATCCGACGCGAATGCCGTGCCTGGCCGCTCGTTCGCCAAGCTCATGAAAATCCGCGGCCGCCCGGTCGATACCACCAAGCGCCAGCGGAGAAACATTGGAGCAGACCAGCACCAGGTCCGCGCCGAGCTCCCCCATCAGTTCGAACTTGCGCTCGGCGCGGTCGAAGACCCGGGCGCGTTGCGGTTCCGGCATGCCTTCGAAATCGCGGAACGGCTGGAACAACGAAATCTCCAACCCATGGTCGCGAACCATCTGCCCGACCTCGCGGGGACCGCCGTCGAAGGCGAGAAAATCATTCTCGAAGATTTCGATTCCGTCGAAGCCCGCGGCCGCGATGGCTGCGAGTTTCTCGGTGAAGTCGCCGGAAATCGAAACGGTTGCAATGGCGGTCTTCATGATGACTTCCTCGATCCTCCAGTGGCCCTGGCAAGCGGGGACGACCTTCCCTTCGCCGGAAATCGCGAATGCATATCGCCGCTTTGGACAATACGGGGTCAGGACAATCGCCTCGCGTTGACTAAACTATCTAGTTCGTATATTTGTCAACTCACGTTTGCAGGAGGCGCTCGGTGCAGCACCTCACCCTGGGGAGGAAGCAGGCAATCATGAGCAACGACAGCAGGCGTATGGATGCCACCTTCGGGTGTTGCGAGACCATTTGCGATGAATGAGACGGGAGGACGCAACCAACCCGTCTGCATCGAAGTGGCCGTCTCCGGCCTGGACCAGCTCGGGGAAACGCCGCTGTGGTGCGACCGGGAGCAAGTGCTCTACTGGGTCGACATCGAAAAGCCGACACTGCAATCCTTCTCCCCGTCAACCGGCGCCGTCCAGAGTTGGGCACGAGAGTGCACCTTTCTGGGCAGCCATGCCCTGACAAGGTCAGGCCGGATGCTTGTGGCTCAGGATCTGTCCCTTTTCACACTCGACACCCCCGACGCCCCGGGCGCGCTGCTTGTCGAAGTGGAGCATGGCCTGGACAACCGTCTCAATGATGGCCGAGTGGATGCGAAAGGGCGCCTCTGGATCGGCACCATGGACAACCAGTTGCACCGCCCCACCGGTGGCCTCTACCTGATCGACCCGGACGGCACCTGTCGCAGGGTCATGGACGGCGTGGTGGTGTCGAATGGAATTGCTTTTTCGCCGGACAACACACGGCTCTATTTCACCGACACCCGCCGGCACCTCTCGTTTGTCCTCTCGCTGGACCCCGAAGACGGAACAGTGACCGACAGGCGGATCTTCGCTGACTACCGGGACACCGGTGACCGGCCCGACGGGGCCTCCATGGATGCTGACGGCTGCCTCTGGACCGCCTTCTTCGCCGGCGGCCGGGTGGTCCGCTACACGCCCGACGGCAAGATCGACCGCATCATAAATCTGCCGGTGACAAACCCGACCTGCGTCTGCTTCGGCGGCGCGGATCTCAAGACACTCTACATCACCACGGCCCGCAAGTTTCTCGATGAGCGCCAATTGGCTGAAGAGCCGCTCGCCGGAAGTTTGCTCGCAATTCACGGGGTGGGCCAGGGCCTGCCGGAAAACCGGTTCGGTCTCTGAGCAGCACAGCGAATAACGGGAACACAAGGAGGAAACCCGATGGAATGGATCAATCTGAAGAGCATCGCAATGGCCGGAGCCATTGTTGCAGGCCTTGGCGTCAGCGCCCTGGCCCAGGACAAGATCGAACTGATCTTTCCCGATGTGAATCCGCCCGACGTGCCGCGTTCGGTCGCCATGACCGAGATTTTCGCCAAGGAGATCGGCGACGAGTTCGACTTCAAGCCCTATTTCAGCGGCAATCTCTTCAAGCAGGGCACGGAACTCGTCGCCGTGCAGCGCGGCAATGCGCAACTCGCGCTGTTGCCGCCGTCGGATTTCGCCAATCAGGTTCCGGCATTCGACATTCTTGGGGCAGCCTATGTCATCCGCGATGCAGAGCATCTCCAGAAGGTATTCGACAGCGAAGTCGGCGAAGCCTTCGGAAAGCTTGCGCGTGAGGAGATGGGGGTCGAAATCCTCGGCGTTGCCTATTACGGAACCCGCCAGGTGAACCTGCGCGGCGACAAGGAAATCAAGACGCCCGCGGACATGTCCGGTGTGAAGCTGCGCATGCCCGGCGGCGAAAGCTGGCAGTTCCTGGGCGAATCGCTGGGCGCCAACCCTGTTCCGGTGCCCTACACCGAAACCTACACCGCGCTGCAGACCGGTGTGATCGACGGGCAGGACAATCCGCTCCCGAATGACAAGGCAATGAAGTTTTACGAGGTGACCGACCAGATCGTGATGACGGGCCACAATGTCGGCTTCGGTATCCTGGTGATGAGTTCAAAGGTCTTCGATGGACTGAGCGCCGAACAGCAGGCCCGGGTAAAGGCAGCCGCGCGCAAGGCCTTTGAGTCGAGCAACCAGGTCTATCTGGATCAGGAGGCTGAACTGGTCGAGTTCTTCAAGGGTGAAGGCCTCAAGGTCTACACCCCGGACGTCAAGGCCTTCCAGGACTTCGCGCAGGAAAAGTACAAGTCCTCCGCGCTCTCCAAGTCCTGGCCTGAAGGCATGCTTGATCAGATCAACGCGCTCTGATGCATCTGAGAATTCTGACTATCGAAGGGGCCTTTTGGGCCCCTTCTTGATTTGGCGGGGCTTGAACGAACGGATTTGGTTATTTAGCGGCAGTGATCCCCGGGATTGACCGGTTTGCAGATGCAGAGTGGATATGGCACGCGGGCATGGGCCGGAAAGGTGCTCACAGAAGCCTGTTCCGGTAGCCCAGCAACACTCAGTCTAAGTCATTGAAGAACGATAAATAGAGGAACATGGCTGGGGCGCCTGGATTCGAACCAGGGATGGCGGTACCAAAAACCACTGCCTTACCACTTGGCTACGCCCCAACAGTCTGCACGGATAAACCTAAGCCATGTCCGACAGCTTCCGGACGCGGTCCGGAAGTCCCGGGGAGATAGCAAAAGACGGGTGGGATCACAAGCGCGGAAAATTCCTGGCGCAAAGGATTTTCACCGCAAACAAAAACCCGCGCAGGCTTTTGCCGCGCGGGTTCTCTCATTCAGGCGCATCCCGTGGGGATGCGGTGGTGCTGTCGTCCGGGCTCAGCGGCTGAACAGGCGGGCGATCTGCCAGCCGGCGGGAATCACGGCCGCGGCCAGCGCCGCCTTGATCACGTCGGTGACGATGAACGGGCCAACGCCCCAGGCGAGCGCCTTGTCAGGTCCGAACGCCAGCGCAATCCAGGCAGCACCCAGCGCCAGGATAAGGGCGGTGCCGGCGAGGTTGACGGCAAACAGCTTGAAGGCGTTGCGGTCGAGCCCGCGATCGGCGGCCCAGCCGGTAAGACCGGCGGCAAGCACGAAGCCCGCGAGATAGCCGCCGGTGGGGCCTGCGAAATAGGCAAGTCCACCGCCACCCGTGAAGACCGGAAAGCCCATCGCGCCTTCAACCATGTACGCGGCCAGCGTTGCGAGCGCGAGCTTGCGGCCGAAGGCTGCGGCGATGATGAAGATCGCCAATGTCTGCAGCGTCGCGGGAACCGGCCAAAACGGAACGGTGATCTTGCCTGCAAGCGCGATCAGCAGGCTGCCGGACAGCACCAGCGCGCCATAGGTGGCGTAGCGGGCGGCTTTGCTTTCCGGGGCAAAGGTCTCGACGAACGAGAGGGCGGGGGCAATGGCCATGGATCAATCTCCGGATGGTTGTCGGGAGCGGACCGTGAAGTCCGCGTCTTGAAAACGGTATATTGACTTAACCGGCTGACAGCAAGACAGTCCGGCCCAAATCAACGGCCGTCCACATTCGGCCATCGCAAAGCGCCGGCTTCCAGGCCGCGCATGTGCAAATCCGGACCAGCGGAGAACGCGAGAACTGATGATCGAACCCGAATTCGACCGGGCCTTCGAGCCCGCCCATGGCCAGGCCGTCCCGGTTGCACAGGACGTCTTGCGGATGACCGCACCCAATTCCGGACCGCTGACCTTTCACGGCACCAACAGCTATGTTGTCGGGCGCGACACGCTGGCAGTGATTGATCCCGGCCCCGAGGACGAAAGCCATTGGCGCACGCTCGTGGCGGCCATTGCAAACCGCCCGGTCAGCCATATTTTCGTGACCCACACCCACAAGGACCATTCGCCGCTCGCGGCAAGGCTGAAGGCCCTGACCGGCGCCACGATTGTCGCCGAAGGCCCGCACCGTGCGGCGCGGCCTCTGCATGTGGGCGAGGTCAATCCGCTCGCGGAAAGCTCGGACATGGATTTTGTTCCCGATATCGCGTCGGCGCATGGCGACATGACACGCGGCGACGGCTGGGCCATCGAAACCCTGCACACGCCCGGGCACACGGCCAATCATGCGGCATTTGCGCTGGCAGGCACCGGCCTGGTCTTTTCAGGCGACCATGTGATGGCCTGGGCCACCTCGATCATCGCGCCGCCCGATGGCGCCATGGGCGATTTCATGGCCTCGCTCGACATGCTGGGCTCACGCGACGACGGCGCCTACCTGCCCGGACACGGCGGGCCGGTGAAGGAGCCGCGGCAGTTCGTTCGGGCGCTGAAGACGCACCGGCGCATGCGCGAGCGCGCGATTCTCGCCCGCGTCGAAAAGGGCGACCGGCTGATTGCCGAGATGGTCAAGGCGATCTACCGCGACACCGATCCGCGGCTGCATGGCGCCGCGGCGCTGTCGGTGCTGGCGCATCTCGAGGATCTCGTGGCCCGCGGCGAAGTCGTCACCGACGGCCCGGCGGCGATCACCGGGGAATACCGGCCCGCCTGAAGACCGGCGTCAGCCGCCGGCGATGCCGAGCAATCGCACGTCGAGATCGAGCAGGAAGGAGCGGATCAGTTCGGCGTTCAGCCCGAGGTCATGGTCGCCGTCGCGCGTCGCCACCCGCATGTCGACAAAGGTGGTCTCCTCCTCCTCCACAAGCCGGATCAGGATATCCTGCGGGATTCCCAGCACAAGGGTCCTGGTCTCGTACTGGATGAGGGCAAAGGCAGGCCGCGGCTCGACCCGCTCGTTCTCGATGTCGGGACGCGGCAGCGGCACCGGCGCGCGCGCCGGATCGGCCTCGCCGGTGGATGTGGGCGGTGCCTCTGCCGCCTCGTCAGCCGGCTCCAGCCCGTCGACCAGCAGATCCACGCCGACATTGGCAACCTGCGTCCATTTGTTCTCCTGCGCGACGGCGCGCACCGCCAGGATCACGCGGTCGATCGCCCCGTCATAGCGCCTGCCGGTGACCTGCGGATAGGCCGCCGATTGCGCCGCGCGCGCCGCCGGATCGTCACCATTCGCGCGGGGCAGCCAGGAGGGCGTGATCGCCGGCTCTTCAATCCATTGCGGCGCTTGCGCGATGTCGGTGGAGACATCGTGGATCCTGGGCAGTTGCACATAGCGGCTGGCTGCAAACCCGACCGGGCCGGGAATCATGAGCGCCATCACCATGCCGCTGAAGGCGGCGTGCCCGCCCTTTGCCCCCACTTGCCAGAGCATGAAGAAGCCGATGATCGACAGGCCGAGCACGATGACCGCCAGGAATGACGCCAGGATCACGGCAGCAACCGTGTTGGGCAGCACCAGGATGCCGCCCCGGTGCAGAAGCAGCGCCATGAAGGCCAGAAGAACGGCAAACCGCCCCAATGTGCGGGACCAGCTGGCGGCAATCGAGATTGGCCGGTGAGGTCGGAAGGGCATGGCTGCGGCCAGGGCTCCGGAAGTTCTGACGCGCGGGATGCGGGCCTGGGGTTGAGGTTGTGTTCATTACCGGCTCACGGCAGTCGCGGCAAGCGCCACACTTCAGCCATGCTTGAAAGCAATCCTTGCCGGCAGGGGGGCAGATCAACCCGGACAAACACCATGGTCCGCAGGAGATCCGCCATGACGACAGACACAACGACCGCGCCGATGCCCGGTCATATATCGCCTGCCTCCGCCCATCGCACCGCACCGGACGCCGAGCAAGGCCTCGAATTCCGCGAGCCGGCGCTTTCACCCATGCCGCTTGACCTTGTCGAGCTTGAACTGGCGCTGGATCTCAGCGGCATCCCCGAACATGGCTTCTCCGAAGCCGTGCGCGAGGCCGCGACCACGGTCAGGGGCGAATATCTGTTCGACCTGCCCGCATCCGGCCTGGCAGGCGACGCCCAGCGCATCGCCGTCGTCTGCCTGTCGCGTGAAGAGGGCGGACGCTTCGGCCTTGTGTTGCTCAGCGCCGATGGCGACCAGGCCCGAACCATCGAACCCGACGAGACCACAGCCGGGCTGGTTCAGTTCGCCAGGGCCTTTGTCGGCGTGCTGGAAAAGCTCTGACTTTTCGGCTCGTCACAGCTGCCATTCTTCTCAAAATCCGCTTGGCAAGAAGCGCTTTGTGCATGTTTGATTGCGTTCCTGGGTCGGATTAAAAATCTGGCACCGGAGGGAACGGGGAGGCATCATGGAAAAGCACCGGATCTACACGATGAGTTTTGCCAGCGTGTATCCCCTCTATGTCGCCAAGGCGGAGAAGAAGGGGCGCACAAAGGATGACGTCGATGAAATCCTGCGATGGTTGACCGGTCACAGTCAGCCCGGACTTGAAGCGGAGCTTGAAAGCCAGACCGATTTCGAGACATTTTTCGCAACGGCTCCGCGGCTCAATCCCTCACGCACCTTGATCAAGGGCGTGGTGTGCGGTGTCCGGGTGGAAGACGTCGAAGAGCCGACCATGCGGGAGATCCGCTATCTCGACAAGTTGATCGATGAGCTGGCCAAGGGGAAAGCCATGGAGAAAATCCTGCGGGCCTGACCTGCCGGCCGGTGCCCGTCCCTGCCCCTGTTTTCGCCGGGAGCAGACAGCTAACATGTTTTTCATGCCGGCATCGCAAAAGCCCGTGCACGGATTTGCCGACATGGGCTAGTCTCCGCCTGATCGAAGGCGGGAGGCGGCTCGGTGGACCTGACACAGGCGGAACGCGACATGATGCAGGGCCTGCAAGGCCCCGCGGCGGCGGACGCGCTCGGGCTTGTGGTGCGGTTTGCGGAGGCGGTCGGCGCAGACCGCCTGCTGCCCTGCGCCAGCGCCCATGTCGACGGATGCCTCTATCACGGCCAGGCCAGCCTCGATTTCGTCGAGCGCTTCGTGGCGCTCGGGGGCCGCGTGAAGGTTCCGACAACGCTCAATGTCGGCTCGGTCGATCTCATTCACCCCGAATTGTTCATCGGCGACCCGGCGCTTGGCGCGGCGGGCAAACGGCTGATGCAAGCCCATGTCGAGCTTGGCTGCACGCCGAGCTTCACCTGCGCGCCCTACCAGACCCTGCTCAGGCCAAATTTCGGCGACCAGCTGGCCTGGGCCGAATCCAACGCCATCGTATTTGCCAATTCGGTCATCGGCGCGCGCACCAACCGCTACGGCGATTTCATCGATCTCGCCTGCGCGCTGACCGGCCGCGTGCCCGATTACGGCCTGCACCGGACGGAGAACCGCCGGGCCGGCGTGATTGTGGAAATAGTCGGGCTTGAAGACGCAGGGACGGATCTGGCCGGCGGCATCGCCGTGGCCGCCGGGCTTTTTATCGGCAGGGAATGCGGCGACACCATCGCCGCGATCACCGGGCTCCCGGCATCCACCAGCGAGGATGATCTCAAGGCGCTGGGGGCGGCCGCCGCGTCCTCGGGCAGCGTGGCGATGTTTCACGCGGTTGGCCTGACGCCCGAGGCGCCGGATCTTGATGCCGCCACTGGCGGCCGGGAGGTTCCGGTCTCGGCGCGGTTGGGAGCTGCGGAGATCGCGGCGATACTCGCCAGGCTCGGCACCGTGCCGGATGGCGCGCCGCTTACCGCCGTGGCGCTCGGGACCCCACATTTCTCGCTTTCCGAGTTCGACCGGCTGATGCCGATGCTCAATCTCGCTCCGTTTGCCGTGCCGGTCTACATCAACACCGGGCGGCATGAATGGGACCGGCTCCTGGCGGACGGCCGGGCGGCGGGGCTCGAAGCCGCGGGCGTCACCGTGGTGGTCGACACCTGCACCTATGTCACCTCGATCATCCGGGATCTCAGCGGAACGGTGATGACCAATTCCGGCAAATGGGCCTATTACGCGCCGGGCAATCTCGGCGTCGATGTCGCCTTCGGCACGCTGGCTGACACGATGCTGTCGGCCAGGGCCGGACGGGTGGTCAGGGCATGAGCGCGCGGTCGCTGGTGCACGGCCGTGCCGCAGGCCCCGTGGTGAAGCTGGATGATCCGCTGAGCTTCTGGGGCGGTTTTGACAGCGCGAGCGGCAAGGTAATCGACCGGTTTCATCCCCAGCATGGCGCCTGCCTGTCGGGCGCGATCCTGTTCATGGCGCGGGGTCGCGGATCCTCGTCGGGCGCCTCGGTGCTGGCTGAGGCGATCCGGCTTGGAACCGCGCCCGCTGCGATCATCCTGCTCGAGGATGACGCGATCATTGCGACGGGCGCGCTGGTGGCGCAGATGCTCTACGGGATCGACTGTCCGGTGGCGGCGATCGGGGACCCCGCCGAATGGCACAGCTTGAGCGCCCTGCCCCGGCTCGGGATCGACGCCGGAGCGGAGGCCGTGCGGATCACTCGGCCGGGATGACCGCGGCAGTCCGCGCGCTGCCGCTACCAATCGTCCGCAGCACAAGCTGAGCCAGCGCCGCGCCTGCGACCATGGAGGCCAGGCCAGTCAGCGACGAGACCGCCAGCACCGACCCACCGGTCAGGCCGGCGCCAATGGTGCAGCCGACCGCCAGGATGCCACCGAAGCCCATCAGCACCGAGCCGGCCGCATAGCGCCAGATCGACGGCACGCCCTGTTCGGAGAAGGTGGAGATGCGGAACTCGCCGGAAACAAGCGCTGCCAGGAATGCCCCGAGAATGGCGCCGATCAGCACGCCCTGGTCAAGCCCGGCCATGCCGCTGCCAAGCGCCAGTTCGCTCGAGGTCGCCAGCGGCCGGATGAAGGAGAGGCTTTCGGCCTGGATCGGCTCGAACACTTGGGTCGAGAGCTGCCAGGTGAAGTACCAGCCCGCGGCCACCGTGAGGCCGATCATGACGCCGCCCATCAGCCGCCAGAGCGACAGCCGCGCCTTGAGCGCGAAGCCAAGCGCCACCACGGCCAGGATCACTCCGAGGCCAATGCCCGCCGACCGTTCAAGCCCGGCATGGGCGAGAAGATCATTGCCGCCGATGGCGGCCGTGCTCCAGAACGCGCCGATGCCGTCGCGCAATGGCACCAGGAGGCCGCTGTAGGTCGCAAGTGCGGTCACGGCAATGATGGCAATAGAAAACACGCCGCGCAGATTGCCCGAGGCGCCGAGCACCAGGAGGCGCGACACGCAGCCCCGCGCCAGCACCATGCCGATGCCGAACAGAAGGCCGCCGATGAGGGCGCCGGACAGGCTCTGCGCGGTGGAGAAGAAGCGCGTCTCGGCGACATCAATCAGGCCCGCGCCGAGAAGCGCCTGGACCGCCAGGATGGCTGCTGCAAAGCCCGCGGCCCAGGTGGCCAGCGGCTTCAGATCGCTCTCGCCCAGTGCGGAGAGAACCGCCGAGCGGGTGCAATAGCGGCTGCGCTGGGCGAAGACGCCAAAGGCCAGCCCAAGAACGAGGCCGCCCACCAGCGCGGTGTAGGGTTCGCCGATAAGATCGATCAGGGGTACCAGATCCATCGCAATGATCTCCATGAATTGTATTTTCAAGATACAAGGATTGGAGACCAAAGAGATGGCCGGCATTTGCTATGCCGGGCCAAAGATTGGTTTTTTGTTCTACAGAACGCCGGAATCTTGAAAAATCCAGATTCAGTCGACCCGTGCGCCTTACGCGTTGCGGGTTTTCTCGATTGCCGCTTGGGCCGCCGCCAGCCGGGCAATCGGCACCCGGAACGGCGAGCAGCTGACATAATCAAGACCGATGGAATCGCAGAACTTCACCGAGGCCGGATCGCCGCCGTGCTCACCGCAGATGCCGAGCTTGATGTCGGGGCGGGTCGCCCTGCCCTTGTCGGATGCGATGCGCACCAGTTCGCCGACCCCGTCAATATCGAGGGTGACGAAGGGATCGTGCTCGATGATGCCCTTCTGCTGATAGGTCATCAGGAAGGAGGCCGCATCGTCGCGCGAGATGCCGAAGGTGGTCTGGGTCAGGTCATTGGTGCCGAAGGAGAAGAATTCGGCCACCTCGGCAATCGAATTGGCGCGAATGGCGGCGCGCGGCAGCTCGATCATGGTGCCGACCAGATAGGTGATGTCGACACCCGCCTCGCCGATCACATCGCGCGCGACGGCGTCGATGCGGGCCTTGACGAAATCGAGTTCTTCGCGGAGCCCGACCAGCGGCACCATGATTTCGGGAACCACCGGTGCGCCCGTGGACTTGGCGGCTTCCACGGCGGCCTCGAAGATGGCCCGAGCCTGCATCTCGGCGATTTCCGGATAGGAGATCGCCAGGCGGCAGCCGCGATGGCCGAGCATTGGGTTGAACTCGTGCAGTTCGTCAACGCGCTGGCTGAGCTTGTCGACCGAGACCCCGATGACGGACGCCACTTCGGCGATCTCTTCGTCGGTCTTGGGCAGGAACTCGTGCAGCGGCGGATCGAGCAGGCGGATCGTGACCGGCAGGCCCTTCATGATCTCGAACAGCTCGATGAAATCCGACCGCTGCATCGGCAGAAGCTTGTCCAGCGCCGCGCGGCGACCGATTTCGGAACCGGCCAGGATCATCTCGCGCATGGCGGTGATGCGGTCGCCGTCAAAGAACATGTGCTCGGTGCGGCACAGGCCAATGCCCTCGGCGCCGTAGGAGCGTGCAGCGCGGGCGTCGGCGGGCGTTTCGGCGTTGGTCCTGACCTTCATGCGCCTTGTCGCATCCGCCCATTCCATGATCTGGCCGAAATCGCCGGACAGTTCGGGCTGCAGCATCGGCACAGCGCCCCTGAGCACCTGGCCGGTCGAGCCATCGAGCGTGATGACGTCGCCCGCCTTGAGCGTGGCGCCGAGCGAGACCAGCGTGCCGTTGCGCGCGTCGATGCGCAGGCCGCCGGCGCCGGAGACGCAAGGGGTGCCCATGCCGCGCGCGACCACCGCGGCGTGGCTGGTCATGCCGCCGCGAGAGGTGAGGATGCCCTCGGCTGCATGCATGCCGTGAATGTCTTCGGGGCTCGTTTCGACCCGCACCAGAATGACCTTGCGGCCGGTCTTGGCTGCCTCCACCGCTTCTTCGGATGTGAACACGATCTCGCCGGTGGCCGCACCCGGCGACGCGGGCAGGCCCGAGCCCAGGATATCGCGCGTTGCATGGGGATCGATGGTCGGATGCAGCAACTGGTCGAGCGAGGCGGGATCGACGCGCATCACCGCTTCCTCGCGGGAAATCAATCCTTCGGCGGCCATGTCCACGGCAATCTTCAGCGCCGCCTTGGCGGTGCGCTTGCCGGATCTCGTCTGAAGCATCCACAGCTTGCCGGACTGGATGGTGAATTCGAGATCCTGCATGTCGCGATAATGGCGCTCAAGCCGGTCGCAGATGGCGAGGAATTCATCGAAAGCGTCCGGCATCAGCTTTTCCAGCGACGGACGATCCGAGCCCGCTTCGAGGCGCGCGGCTTCGGTGATGGATTGTGGCGTGCGGGTGCCCGCCACCACATCCTCGCCCTGGGCGTTGACGAGGAATTCGCCGTAGAGTTCCTTCGCGCCAGTCGAGGGGTTGCGGGTAAAGGCCACGCCGGTGGCTGACTGATCGCCGAGGTTGCCGAACACCATCGCCTGGACATTGACCGCGGTGCCCCAGGAGGCCGGGATGTCATGGAGTTGCCGGTAGGTGATGGCGCGGGCGTTCATCCAGCTCGAAAACACCGCGCCGATCGCGCCCCAGAGCTGCTGGTGCGGATCCTGCGGGAACGGAATGCCGAGTTCTTCCTCGATGATCGCCATGTAACGGGCAATGATCTCGCGCCACTCGTCGGCGGACATGTCGGTGTCGAGTTCATGGCCGAGCCGGGCCTTCTCGTCTTCGAGAATCTCCTCGAACACCTCATGATCGAGGCCCATCACGACATCGCCATACATCTGGATGAAGCGGCGGTAGCTGTCGAAGGCAAAACGCTCGTCACCGGAATCGCGGGCGACCGCCAAAACGGTCTCGTCATTGAGGCCGAGATTGAGAACGGTGTCCATCATGCCGGGCATGGAGGCGCGCGCGCCCGAGCGAACGGACAGCAGAAGCGGCTTTTCCGGATCGCCGAATGTGCGGCCGGCTATGGCCCCGACCTTGACCAGGGCTTTGGTGACCGCGGTTTCGAGGCCATCGGGCATTTTGCGATCATTGTCATAATACCAGACGCAGGCGTCAGTGGTGATGGTCAGGCCGGGCGGCACCGGCAGTCCCAGATTGCACATTTCAGCAAGGTTTGCGCCCTTGCCGCCGAGCAGGTTCCTGTCCGCAGCCGAGCCTTCCGCCTGCCCGTCCCCGAAAGTGTAGACCCATTTGGTCATGCGCTTCTTCTCCACGTCGCCCGCCGGTAAGAATGAAGCCGACTTGCCATGCCGCAAGGCTTATGCGGTGCGCGGCGGAAAGGTCAACCCCGCCCTTGGCAGCAGTTCCGTCTATATCGATTGAAACCCTGTCAGAGCAGTGTGCAGGCACAGCGCACTCGGAAATCCAGCCCCTGAATGTGATTTGCCGGGCGATTGCCTGGCCTCTGATCCGGCTGTCACGGCGCATCACCACAAGCAACGCAAAGTGATTGTTACGGCGACGTAATCTCTGCTGATAAGCGCAGGAAGATATGGACCCGGAAGACGCCACGCTTTAACAGGTTTGTCATATCCGGCCGCCCCTTGGGCTCGCGGCGGAAGAAACACCCTGCCTGAGCCCGGGGATTTCCAGCATCATGTCATCCGCAAGCCTCGAACCCGTCCGTTTTGTCGATCTGGCCGCACAGCAGGCGCGTATCCGCGACCGCATCGATGCAGCCATCACCCGGGTGCTGGATCATGGTCAATACATCATGGGGCCCGAGGTAGCTGAATTCGAGGCGAAACTGTCGGCCCATTGTGGCGCCGCCCACTCGATCGCCTGTTCCTCGGGCACCGACGCGCTGGCCATGGTGCTGATGGCCGGGGAAGTGCGTCCGGGTCAGGCAATCTTCTGCCCTGCCTTCACCTTTGTCGCCACCGCCGAAGTGGTGGCGTGGCTGGGCGCGCATATCTGGTTTGTCGATGTCGACGCCGACACCTTCAACATGGACCCGGCCTCGCTGGAAATCGCCATTGCGGCGGCGCGCGCTGCCGGGCACGCGCCGGTCGGCGTCATTCCGGTCGACCTCTTCGGCATCCCCGCCGATTATGATGCGATTTCGAAGATTGCCGCGCGCGAAGGATTGTGGATCCTGGGCGACGGCGCGCAATCCTACGGCGCGCGCTATCACAACCGCCGGGTCGGAACGCTGGCGATGGCCACCGCCACCAGCTTCTTTCCGGCCAAGCCGCTGGGCGCCTATGGCGATGGCGGCGCGATCTTCACCGACGACGCTGAACTGGCCGAGATCCTCCGCTCGATCCTGTTCCACGGCAAGGGCACCAGCCAGTATGACAATGTCCGCATAGGCATGACCGGCCGGATCGACACCATGCAGGCGGCGATCCTGATCGAGAAGCTCGCGATCTTCGACGACGAGATCGAGGCCCGCAACCGCATCGCCGCGCGCTATTCGGACCTGCTCAAGGGCCATGTCGCGACGCCCAAGGTGCCCGACGGGCTGCAGTCTGTCTGGGCGCAATACACCGTCAAGCTGCCGGACGGCGCCGACCGCGCCGGGATCCAGGCGCACATGAAGGACCTGGGCGTGCCGAGCGCCGTCTATTATGCCAAGCCGCTGCACCGCCAGGACGCCTACAGCCATCATGGCGTCGCCGGCGGCGCGCTGCCGGTGACCGACATGCTTGCGGGATGCGTGCTCAGCCTGCCGATGCATCCCTATCTCGACGAGGAAACCCAGGACCGGGTGACGGATGCGCTGATCTCCGCCCTGGGCTGAGATGGCAACGCGCCGAAACCGGTTTCAAGCGGTTGTGACCTCACAGTCGCGGCTGCCGGTCCAGGCGAGTTTCCAGCGCGCACCGGGCCGCACATTCGGCACCAGATACGGCTCGAAGGCCGCGGCGACTTTTCAGCCGCCGCTCAGCGGCTCAACGCGGCCATGCGGCGGATGAAATCGGCGCAGGCCTCAGGCGCGGTGATCGGGATCATGTGGCCGCAACCCGGCAATTCCTCGTGCGTGAGGCCAAATTCCTGCATGGAGAGACCATGCTGGCCAGGGGACAGCAAATTGTCCTCCGATCCGAAAAGAATGCCTCCGGGAACCTTCAACTCGGACGCATACCGCGCCACCTGGTCCGGCATCGACAGCGTCGCACCCTCCAGGTCCGTCGAGGCGCCGATGAAGGATGCCGGCCGCAGACCGAGAATCGCGCCGCCCCTCACCAGGAAATCGGCCGGCGCTTTCTCCGGAGCGAAAACCTGTGCAATCACCGTCTTCCGTGTCAGCCTGGCGATGGGCACGGCGATCGTGTGCCCGATCAGGCGACGCAGCAGGGCGGACCGGATCACCAGCGGCTTGAACACCGCCGGAGGTCCCGGCATGGCGGCGGTGAGCGGACACAGGAGCGCAAGCGCGCCGATCTTGTCCTTGCGGTCAAGTGCCATCGCCAGCGCCAGCGCGCCGCCGAGCGAATGGCCGACCAGCGCCGGCCTGTCGATACCCAGCCTGTCGAGGAACTCGCCGATCATGGCAGCCTGGGCAGGCAATAGCGCCAGCGCATCCTCGGCCCGGCTCGAATAGCCGGATCCGGGGCGGTCAAGGGTGATGACCCTGTATTCGGAGGTCAACTGCCCCGTCAGGGAATGGGTGAAATTGTGCATATTGCCGGCCAGGCCATGGATCAGCACCAGCGTCTGGCCGTCCCGCGGACCCTCGTCGGTGTAATGGATCGCGCCGCCGGTGATCGGCATAACCTGGCCTGCCCTCGGGACCGCCTTCTCGGCGTCTGCCGCCAATTGTCGCGTCCACAGCCAGCCCAGGGCCAGCACCACCAGCAGAGAAATCAGCAACCAGACCATCACAGACATCGAAGCCCCCCGCCGGCGCTGCAAGGCAGGTGCGCCCTATGCCGGTGCGCAAGTATCGGCAATGGCCAAATCGCCGTCAATCAGATTGCGGGCGGCGCAGCGTCCCGGAGACAAGCGCCTCGTCCGCCGGGGCGTCGAGGAATTCCGCGGCTGAGCGGCAGTCTGCTCCTCCACAAGAACGGGCGCGCGGTCGGCTGTCCGGCGATGGTAACGCCGGACAGGTGGTTCCTGCGCGGCCGCTATCAGTCTTCGTCGCGGTCGGTGATGGCCAGCGTCGTCTTGTCGAGTTCGAGATCATATTCCTTGCCATCCGCATGGATGGCGTCGTCCACGTCCCAAACCTTGTCGTCGTCGAGTTCGATCTCACCCCAAGAGGTAAATCCCTCGGCCGTCAGGGCGGCTTCGATCTGGGTGTGCTCTTCGGCGGTGGGCGCCCGGTCATCGGCGAGTGCCGGGGCGGTCAGCGCGGCGAAAAGGATGGCGGCGGAAATAGCGGCTGTGCGCATCATGGGCGTCTCCTGTCGTGGATAGCGGATTGAAGCGTCAAAAAACTCGACGGTGCTTCAATGGCTTGAACGTCCGATGGTTCCGGCGACCGACCCCGGCGCGACACCCTGCCGCAGCGCCCTATCCAGCGTCGCGCAACTGTTCCGCGGTCTGCAGGTCCACCGACACCGACTGGCTCACGCCCTGCCTCGATGCTGATCGCTCCCGCGCGATCGCACTGGAGTTGCAATTTTCAGGCAAAATGTATATACATTCGTCTACATAATCGGAAGCTGTCTCAATGACCTTGGACGGTTTTGAATGGGATGACGGGAACTGGCCGAAATGCGCCAAGCACGGCGTATCCAAAGCCGAGATCGAATTCGCTTTGATGCACACGCCGATGGTTATGCCAGACCGTTCGCCGGTCACACAGGAAGCCCGCTTCAACGCGATCGGGCTTACCTAGCGGGGCAGGCATTTGTTTGTTGTCTTCACCCTGCGCCAGAGCGGTAGGGGACTGTATCTGAGGCCGATCAGCGCCCGATACATGCATGACAAGGAGGTCAAACGCTATGAGCAGTAACAAGCCTCCGGAAACGGGCAAGCAGTTCCCGCGGTTCGACTCGGACGCCGAGGCCGAACGGTTTGTCGATACCGCCGATCTGTCGGAGTATGATTTGAGCCAATTCAAACCGATGCGCTTCGAGATCGAGAAGAAGACCAAGCAGATCAATCTGCGCATGCCCGAGAGCCTCGTCGACGCCCTCAAGGCCCGCGCCAAGCAGCGCAACATTCCCTATCAGCGGCTCATCAGGGAAGCCATCGAGAACGCACTGCGGTAACGCGCCAATCCCGCCCGGCGGTCAGCCCGCGTCCCGCAACTGCTCGGCCGTCTGCAAATCCACCGACACCAGCTGGCTGACGCCCTGTTCGGCCATGGTCACGCCGAACAGGCGGTTCATGCGGGCCATGGTGATCGGGTTGTGGGTGATGATGACAAAGCGGGTCTCGGTGGAGGCGGCCATTTCGTCCATCAGGTTGCAGAAGCGTTCGACATTGTGATCGTCGAGCGGCGCGTCGACCTCGTCGAGCACGCAGATCGGTGCCGGGTTGGTGAGAAACACCGCGAAGATCAGCGCCATGGCGGTCAAAGCCTGTTCGCCGCCCGAGAGCAGCGTCATGGTCTGCGGTTTCTTGCCGGGCGGGCGCGCGAGGATTTCGAGCCCGGCTTCCAGCGGGTCGTCGGATTCAATCAGCATCAATTCCGCCGTGCCGCCGCCGAACAGATGGGTGAACAGCCGCTGGAACTGCGCGTTGACGACATCGAAAGCCACCAGCAGGCGCTCGCGGCCTTCCTTGTTCAGCCCCTGGATGCCCGCGCGCAGCTTCTTGATGGCGTCGATGATGTCTTCACGCTCGGTGACGATCAGGTTGAGCCGGGCGGAGAGTTCTGCCTGCTCCTCCTCGGCACGCAGGTTGACCGCACCCAGCCGTTCACGCTCGATCTTGAGGCGTTCGAGAGTGCGCTCGATCTGGGCCGGGTCGGGCATCGGCGCGTCCGCGGCAAGGCCGGTCAGGCGCAGGGCGTGGTGGGGTTCGCAATTCAAGGCCTCGCGAATGCGCGCCTCGCCTTCCTGGCGGCGTTCGCGCGCCGCCATCAGCCGCTCCTCGGCGCGGCCGCGCGCTTCGCGGCCCTGCGACAGCGCGCCGATTGCCTCGGTGGCGAGCTTGTCGGCCTCGCGCGAGCGGGTTTCCGCGGTCGCCAGCGCATCGGCGGCATCCCGGCGGCGTTGTTCGACCTCGCTCAGCTGATGCATCAACTGGCGGCGGCGGGCGGCGACCTCGTCGGGCGCATCCGCGATGCCTTCTGCTTCCGTCGCAGCCTCTTGCGAACGCGTTTTGAGCGCGGCCAGGTGGCTTTCAGCATTCGCGGCGCGCTCGATCCAGCTGGCGCGCTCTGTAGTGATGGCTTCGAGACGGCGGGCGCGGGCCAGGTTTTCGCGCTCGAGCCCCTCATGGGCGGCACGGGCCTCGGCCAGCGCGCCGCGATCGGTGGCGACCTCGGCATTGACCTGTGTCAGGGCGGCGTCGAGTTGGGAGAGATCCGGGCAAGCCTTCAGCGCTTCCGTGGCCTCATCAAGCGCGGACACGGTTTCGGCCAGCTGTGCGCCGACCTGGGCGCGCGATTCGGTCAGCACCGCGCGGCGGTTGGAGAGTTCGCCCGAGGCGCGTTCGGCGCTTGCCAGTTCATCGCGGGCGCGGCTCAGATTGCGGCTGGCGTCGCGGATCAGGTCGCGGGCGGCGCGGCCCTCGGTCACACGGGCGGCAACCGCCGCTTCGCTTTGCTTGAGCGCTTCCTCGACCTGGCGCAGCGTCCTGGTCGCCTCCACCACCTCGGCGTCGAGTTCGGCCAGGCGGTTCTTCTGTTCAAGCCGCATCGCTGCCGGTGTCGGCGCGTCGGCCGAGGCCACATAGCCGTCCCAGCGGAAGATCGCGCCATCGCGGGTCACCAGCCGCTGCCCGGGCCTGAGAGTCGCGTGCAGCGCACGGCCATGATCGGCGTCGGCGACGAGCCCGATCTGGGCAAGCCGGCGGGCAAGTTCCTGGGGCGCGCGGACATGGGTCGACAGCGGCGTCACGCCGTCGGGAAGCGCCGGATCCTCGCCATCGATTTGCATCATTGCCCAATGGGCGGGGGCGGCTGGATCGAGCGGCAGATCGAGATCGTCGCCGAGTGCGGCGCCGAGAGCTGTTTCATAGCCACGGTCGACCTTTATCTTCTCGACCACCGGCGGAAAAAGGTCCGAGCCCTGCCCGGCATTGAGCATGCGGGCGATGGTCTTGGCTTCGGTCTCGATGGCGTTGAGCTTCGCCTTGGCCTCGGTCACCGGCTGGCGTGCGGCGGCCTCGGCTTCACGCGCCGCCTCGAGCGCCGCCTCGATCCGGGCGAGTGCTGCTTCGGCGTCCGTCAGCGCCTTCTCGGCGATCTCGGTCTCGCTGCGCTTGGCGGCCGGGTCCGGCAGGCCGGCAATGCGCTGGGCAATGCCGGCAAGATCGGCGTCCTGGCTGGCGATCTGCCGATCGAGCCGCCCTTTGCGTTCATTCGCCTCGCGGATCACCCGATCAAGCTGGGTGCGTTCGGCGGCAGCCTCGGCGCGTTCGGCGGTGACGATGCCGAGCGAGGCCTCGGATTCAGTGAGCTTCGCCTGCGCCGCTTCGAACGCGCCTTTCAGCGCCGCCGAACGCTCGCCGCTGCCTTCCAGCGCCAGCTTCAGCTCGGCTTCCTCTTCGGAAAGCCGCTGCATGATCCCGGCATTGTCGGCGATCAGGCGTTGTTCGCGCTCGATGTCGGTCTTGAGCTGCGCCAGGCGCCGGTCCAGTTCCTCGCGGCGGCGGGTGACCCGTTCGGCTTCCTCGTCAATCTGGGTGCGGGCGATCTGCAGCCGCTGCAGGGCGGCGGCGGCGGCGGCTTCGGCATCGCGGAGTTCGGGCAGCTTGAGCGCGGCGATGGCCTGGGTCTTGGCGGCCTCCATCTGCGCCTGCGCCAGTTCGGCGACGCGCGAGGTGGCCTGGGACAGAGCGCTTTCGGCCTCGCCCTCCTGGCCCTTGGCGATCGACCAGCGCAGATGCAGGAGCGTGGCTTCCGCCTGCCGCACTTCCGCCGACAGGATCTTGAAGCGGTTGGCCTGGCGCGCCTGGCGCTTGAGGCTTTCGATCTGGGATTCGAGTTCGGAGGTGACATCGTCCAGACGCTCGAGATTGGTTTCCGCGGCGCGGAGCCTGAGTTCGGCCTCATGCCGGCGCGAGTGCAGGCCGGAGATGCCGGCGGCCTCTTCGAGCAATTGCCGCCGCGCCTGCGGCTTGGCCTGGATCAGTTCGCCGATGCGGCCCTGCCCCACCATCGAGGGCGAGCGGGCGCCGGTGGAGGCGTCAGCAAACAACAGCTGCACATCCTTGGCGCGCGCTTCCTTGCCATTGATGCGGTAGACGGAGCCGGACTCGCGCTCGATGCGACGCGTGACCTGGATCTCGTCGGCATCATTGAAGGCGGCGGGCGCGGTGCGGTCGGAATTGTCAAGATAGAGGCCGACTTCGGCGGTGTTGCGGGCGGGCCGGTTGCCCGAGCCCGAGAAGATCACGTCGTCCATGCCCGAGGCGCGCATGTTCTTGTAGGAATTCTCGCCCATCACCCAGCGCATGGCTTCGACAAGATTGGACTTGCCGCAGCCATTGGGGCCGACCACGCCGGTCAGCCCGCGCTCGATGAAGAATTCCGTCGGCTCGACGAAGGACTTGAAACCCAGCACCCGAAGCTTGTTGAACTTCATGACCGGCACTCCCGGTCAGGCAGGCGCATCGGCACACTTACGCCACTTCCGCGAGATTGTCGCGGAAGGGCAATAGGTGCAGCCCGCCTAAAGCAGCGGGTCGATGATCGCCGACATGGTTTCAATCGACATGTTCCCCGGATACCGCTTGCCGTTGATGATGAAGCTTGGCGTGGACTGGATACCAAATTGGTCTGCGGCCTTGGTTCTCACAGCATTCACATCGTCCAGAAGCTTCTGGTTCGTCAAGCAAGCCTCGAAGGACTCCTGTGTAAAACCCGCCAAACGGGCGATTTGAAGCAAAGCTTCACGACCATCGGCGGCGGTTGCCCAGCTGCGCTGCTGCGCAAACAGCACATCCACCATCGGGAAGAACTGCTGCTCGGGCGCGCAGCGGGCCAGCATGATGGCCGCAGCAGCGCGTGGATCGAACGGGAATTCGCGCAGGATGAAGCGCACCTTGCCGGTGTCGATGTACTTTTCCTTGAGCGGCTTGAAATTGTCCGTATGGAAATCGGCGCAATGCGGGCAGGTCATCGACATGTATTCGACGATGGTGACCGGAGCGTTTTCCTCGCCCAGCGCCATATCCTTGAGCGGACCGGGCTCCAGCACCTTTGCCATGTCGACATCGCCATCAGCCTTCGGCGCCTCAATAGCGGCTGTCGCGGGCGCGGTGGTCTGGGCAGGGGCCGTGGTTTGCGCCGGTGCTGCCGTCTCGGCCGGTGCAGGCGTTGCCGCGGGCTCGGCGACTGCCGTCGGTTCGGTGGGCGCAGGCGTTGCCGCGGGGGCGGCTGTCTCCGTCGTCCCGGCGGCTTCGGTTTTATCCTCAGACGAATCCGAGCAGGCCGTCAAAGTCAGTGCCAGCAGCGAAACCGTCGCGGCGGCGGTCAGTCGGGACGTCAAACGGAACATGCTCATCACCCATTTCTTCATGTTTGAATTCGTTCACGCGCGCACAACCCGTTCGGCGTCCTGCCCGCGCCCGGCGCTCCTCCGAGAGGGAGCGACGATCCTTGTCCATCTCCTATAACGTCAAATGTGGCCAAACAAGTGCACCGCGATCAATGACCCGTGATCACGCGCGGAACAGCCTTGGGCGCGTGTCATTCCGGACGCTTCGGCCGGCGGCTGATCACGCCTGCACCCAGGCGCGCGAGCGCTTCACGCAGCTTCGGGTCCTCCACGGTCTCTACCATGCCGGCGAGACGGCGTTTTTCGGCCGCATCAAGCGGTCGGGCCTTGGGCTTGCGGGTCGGAACATGGACGGCTTTCTGGACAATCCGGATCTGCGAGATCGCGCGGAAGCCGAAGAAGCTGTTGACGCGGCCAATCAGTTCCGCTTCCTGGTGCATCAGGAAAAGGGCGCGCGCGCCTTCACAGGCGACCGTCAACAGCCCCGGCGAGAAGCCGCCACCGGTTTCGTCCGGGCCGTCCTGGCGCGGCCAGCGGATTTTCTCGGGCCGCGAGAACCCGGCGAATTGCTCACCGGCAATCTCGTCCCACGAGGCCAGCAGCAGCGTGTTGATGCCCGCGCGCCTGGCCAGGATCGGGTCGATCAGGCCATTGGCGATCTCGGCGATCTGGACGCTGCCCTTGCGGGTGAACGGTTTTGCCACGGTTCGGACTCTGCTCCCATGTCCTCAGGCAGTACCCGGACGGAGCCTGCCTGAGGTCGGAAATAGCTTGAAATCGCGATCATGGAAAGCGCAGCCCTCTCTTGCAGGGGCCCGGCCCTCGTGCCAGCGCCGCAAAATGCGATCACACGGCGATCCGCGGACATGCGCCCTCCGATGGAACCAATGTCGTCCAAAAAAGTTCTGTTGATGCAAACGTCGACTCTCGGCGCAATTATATTTGGAGAATTTGACATGGGGTTTGAATACGGCGGAATTCTGGGGATCATCATCCTGATCCTTGACATCTGGGCAATCCTGCAGATCATCAAGGGTGGCGGATCGACCGGCAGCAAGCTGTTGTGGATCCTGATCATTCTGCTGCTGCCAGTGATCGGCCTGATCATCTGGCTCGTGGCCGGACGAAACCGCCTCTAGTGGTCTGAAGTCGACGATCACGTCCATTTGACGGAAGCGCATAGGCAGTCGACTGGTGTCCCTGGAGGGATGCCGGTCGGCCGTTTCGGCATTGTCTGGTGCTGCCATTGCTCCAAAAGGCTTGAGCAGATCCGAAACCATCAAATCCGATTGCGGACATGCTCACGGGAAAACCGCGCCGGCGGATTGCGCCGGGGTGAACGGCAGGACATGATCGCCTTGTGTTCGCACTCAGTCGACCTACATCCGGGTGACTGCAGCTTCCGACCGCCAGGGATTCAATGGCATTCGCAAACCCCTCAAAGACCGCGCCTGATCCGGAATTCGCGGCCAGGCTGCTTGCCTGGTATGACCGGCATGCGCGGTCCCTGCCCTGGCGGGTGAGCCCATCGGACAGGCTCAACGGCATGGTGGCCGATCCCTACCGGGTCTGGCTGTCGGAAATCATGCTGCAGCAGACCACGGTACAGGCGGTGAAGCCGTATTTCGCGAGCTTCGCCCGGCGCTGGCCAAGCGTGAACGATCTCGCCGCCGCCGACACCGAAGACGTGATGAAGGCCTGGGCGGGGCTGGGATATTATTCCCGCGCCCGCAATCTCAAGCGCTGTGCCGATGTGGTGGCGGCGGATCATGGCGGGCGTTTTCCCGACACCGAGGAGGGCTTGCGCGCCCTGCCCGGCATCGGCCCCTACACCGCGGCGGCGATCGCGGCGATTGCATTCGACCGCAGGGCGGCAGTGGTCGACGGCAATATCGAGCGGGTGTTCACCCGTCTCTTCGAAATCGACACGCCCCTGCCCTCGGCAAAAAACGAGATCCGCGCCGCTGTTCACGAAGTCACGCCCGCTGAGCGGCCGGGCGACTTTGCCCAGGCGCTGATGGATCTAGGCGCCACCATCTGCACGCCCAAGCGTCCGGCCTGCGTGCTCTGTCCGCTCAACGAAGGCTGCCTGGCTCGCCTCTCCGGGCGGCAGGAGCAGTTTCCGGTCAAGCCCATGAAGAAGGAAAAGCCGGTGCGGCTGGGCGCGGCATTCGTGGCTGAGCGGAGCGACGGCGCAGTGCTGCTGGTCAAGCGTCCGGAGACGGGCCTTCTGGGCGGCATGACCGGTGTGCCGTCCACCAACTGGACGGTCCGCGCCGACGGCGCGACCGGCGCCAGATCAGCGCCTTTTGAAGCAGATTGGCGCAGCAAGGGCGTGATTACACATGTGTTTACACATTTTGAATTGCGGCTCGAGATTTTTCATGCGGTTGTCACCGGCGCCCCCGATCATGAAGGCTGGTGGAGCGACAGCGATTCGCTGCCCGGCGAGGCGCTGCCAACCGTGATGAAGAAGGCGCTCAGGGCCGCCTTCCCGGCCTTGTTCAGAAAAGGCCCGGCTTAGTTTTAAAGAAGGCAAGACATGAGTGAGACACCCCCGCCTGCAGGCCAACCCGTCCGCCATATCGTTTTCGATATCGGCAAGGTGCTGATCCATTACGATCCCAACATCCCCTACAGCCGACTGATCCCGGACGAGACGGAACGCGCGGCGTTTTTCGAGACCGTCTGCACCCATGAATGGAACCTCGAACAGGACCGCGGGCGCGGCTGGACCGAGGCGGAATCGCTGCTGATCGATCGGTTTCCGGACAAGGCAGACCTGATCCGGGCCTTCCGGCAGCACTGGCATGAGATGGTAAGCCATTCTTATGATGACAGCGTCGACATCATGCTCGACCTGATCCAGCAAGGCCGCGACGTGACGATGCTCACCAACTTCGCCGCGGACACTTTCAACGAGGCGCGCGAGATGTATCCTTTCCTCAAGGTTCCGCGCGGCGTGACGGTGTCAGGCGAAATCGGGCTGATCAAGCCGGACCGCAAAATCTACGACACCCATGTGGCGAGCTTCGACCTGGATCCCTCGGCCTGCCTGTTCATCGATGACAGCCAGAAAAATGTCGACGGCGCCATCGCGGCGGGCTGGCAGGCGGTACTGTTCACGGACGCACGGACGCTCAGGGGAGACCTGGCGCGCTTTATTTCTTTCTGATCAGGCATTAGGCCAGACTTGAAGCCGGGTTAAAGCCCTCGAGCCGGCCATCCGTTGTATATCTCCGGTCAGCCCGCCCTGCCCTCTTCCTGAACGTCCTCATCGGCGGCCGGTCGTCCCGAGAGAAACTGACCAAAAGCGCCCATCGATTCTAAGTTGTCGCACAACACCTTGATTACCACCAGTATGGGTACAGCCATCAGCGCCCCAAGCAGACCCCACAGCCACCCCCAGACGGTCACGGTCAAGAACACAGCGACAATGTTGAGCTCGAGCCTGCGCCCGACGATCAACGGTGTCAGGAAATTGCCTTCAAGGATGGTAAGACTCAGATAGATGGCCGGCGCAATCAAGGCGCCTCCAAGGGTTGGATAGACAACCATTGCTGTGGCGGCCAACGCCAGCGCGCCAGCCCATGCTCCGATAAACGGGAGGAAATTCAGCACCGCTGCAATGCAGCCCCACATAACCGGATTTGGCATGCCATAGAGCCATAAGCCGGTTCCAATCGCCACGCCCAGACCCGCATTGATGAGGGTGATGGTGAGCAGATAGCGCGACACCTGACGCTCAACGTCATAAATCACCCGCAGCGCCCGTTTCTTCTCGCTCAGCAAGGGCATGATGCCCACGATTTTCTCGTAGAACAACGTGCCGGTCGAGAGCATGAACATCGCAAGTATCAAGGCAACCACAACTGTGGTGAGCCCGACGAATGCGTTGGATGCAGCGGCGCTGAGGAGGGCCGGTTGCTGGACGACAACCTTTTGGACTCCAGGGGAATCGGTACCTTGGGCCAGTTCCTCGACTTGCTCGCTTGCCTCCTTCACCGCCTCGATCTCGTCGCGGTATTCGGCAAATTTCTCCCTGATTTTCAGACCCGTTTCAGGCGCGGATGAAACGAGATCCGAAATGGGTCCCGCGAGCGAATAGGCTCCGAACCCGAGACCTCCGGCGAGAAATACAATTATCAGAAAGGCGGAGATCCCCGAGGGTATGCCGCGTTTTTCGGCGAACCGCACCACGGGTCTCAATGTCTGGGCAATCAGGAGCCCCAGGACCATTGGCATCACCACATCCTGTGCGACGAACAACACCTGGGCAACCAAAACAATAAAGATGCCGATCAGGACCCGCTTGATCGTTGTCTGGTCCGGATTGGGGAGAGGCGCCGACAAATCCATGATGAACCTCATCCAAAAAGATGAAAAGGCCGCGCCCGACGGGGGTGCGACCTGTTGGCAGGGGTTTAGGTCTGAAAGTCAAACCTTATTGCCCAAAGCGCCTTTGACTGAACCAGTTGCGTCCTGCACGGCTCCCTTTGCCTTTTGCGCCTTGCCTTCAGCCTGGAGCTTCTTGTTGTCGGTTGCCTTGCCGACAGCGTCCTTGACCGCTCCGGCAGTCTTGTTGCCGGCGGCCTTCGTCTTATCAATCAACTTTCCCATACCAAACCTCCTGTAGGCCGCTTTAGAAGCGGCGCTAGCCATGCAAGCTGATGCTTGCCCGGATTAACGTCTGATAATGATCTTGGTTCAATCACAATTCGCCGAAAGAGCATGAATATTCTCGGGAGGTTTCGGCGTGGCTTTGCCGTCCGTGCCAGACAATACGCCCGGGATGCGCGACACATCCCGGGCGCTCTATGCCCGGCGGGGACTGAAGGTACTTGACCCGCCGGATCTCTTGTCCGGTCTTTAACCGGCCCGCGCCATCTCCACACGGATGGCAGCGCGGTAATCATCGATCAGCTTGAGGCCATCTGGGGTCTCGACATGCCAGAAGGTCCAGCCGTTGCAGGCGTCAAAGCCCTGCACCACGGCGCCGATCTTGTGGATGGAGCCCGCCTGGCCGCCCGCCACCAGCGTGCCGTCGGCGCGTATGATGGCCTGATGCTTGCGCTTGGCGTCGAACAACACATCGCCGGGTTTGACGTGGCCTGCCTCGATCAGCACGTTGAAGGCGACACGCGGTTCGGCGCGTTTTCCCGTCAGCACCGTTAGTTCGTTCTTGCCCAAGGGCTCGACCGCGTCTATCCGGGCGCGGGCTGCATCGATGTAGTCCTGTTCGCGCTCGATGCCGACAAAGTGCCGACCGAGCCTGCGGGCGACCGCCCCGGTGGTGCCGGAGCCGAAGAACGGATCGAGCACCACGTCACCGGGCTTCGACGAGGCCATCAGCACCCGCGCCAGCAGCGCCTCGGGCTTCTGGGTCGGATGCACCTTCTTGCCGTCCTCGCCCTTCAGGCGTTCGGCCCCGGTGCAGATCGGAAACAGCCAGTCCGAGCGCATCTGCACATCGTCATTGGACGCCTTCATGGCCTCGTAATTGAAGGTGTAGCTCTTGGCGTTCTGGTCGCGCGAGGCCCAGATCATGGTCTCGTGGGCATTCTGGAATCTGCGGCCGCGAAAATTCGGCATCGGGTTGGTCTTGCGCCAGACGATGTCGTTGAGCAGCCAGAAGCCGATGTCCTGGAGCTGCGTGCCGACACGGAAGATATTGTGGTACGAGCCGATCACCCAGATGGTGCCGTTGGGCTTCAACACCCTGCGGCAGGCGAGCAGCCAGGCGCGGGTGAAGGCGTCATAGGCCTCGAAGCTTTCGAACTGGTCCCAGTGATCATTGACTGCATCGACCATCGACTGGTCGGGACGGGCGAGATCGCCGCCAAGCTGGAGATTGTAGGGCGGATCGGCGAAGATGACGTCGACCGAATTGGCGGGAAGCGCTTCAAGCGCCGCCACGCAGTCCCCCTTGATGATGGTGTCGAGCCAGGACTGGCGCGTGGTGTTAACCGAGCGGATTTCGGCAAGCGATACTGACTGGGCCATGGGATACTCACATTACACATACGCAACAACTGAGCCTCATGGTTACCGAACAGGGTAAACATCCGGTGAACGGCGGTCCGAGCCGTTCTTTTTCGGGACCTGCGCCATCAAGATGCTGTCCGTGCAAGCCTGGCGAAGGCGCCAGCAGGAAATCCCCGACGGTGTTGGCAATGATCGATCCCTTGCCTGTGGCAAGCGCTTGCTATAGGTCCGGTGGCGATTTCCCAATCCTTCCCCCTCCCCCTTGCAGGAGCAGTTCCATGCCCGGTTTCGACCTCATCATCTATGATTGCGACGGCGTTCTGGTCGACAGCGAGATCATTGCCGCGGAGGTGGAATCCAAGCTTCTGACCGAATCGGGCTTTCCCATCAGCCCCGAAGAAATGGCCGAGCGGTTCGCAGGCCTGACCTGGAAAGACATCCTGCTGACGGTGGAGCTTGAATCGAGCATTCCCTTTTCGGCGCAATTGCTCGACGAATCCGAAAGGCTGCTCGACATCAGGCTTTCATCGGATGTGCAGGCCATTGACGGAGCCATGGAAGCGATCCTGCGCATCCCCGGCCCGCGTTGCATCTGCTCGAATTCCTCGCTGCCGCGGCTCAAGACGATGCTCGCGCGCACCGGGATCGACCGGCTGTTTGGCGATCACATCTATTCCGCCAAGGATCTGGGCGAAGGCCGCACCAAGCCTGCGCCGGACGTGTTTCTGCACGGGGCCAGCCAATTGGGCGTCAAGCCCTCCGGGGTTCTGGTGATCGAGGATTCGGTGCACGGGATCCACGGAGCACGGGCCGCAGGCATGCGCGTGGTGGGCTTCACTGGCGCCTCGCACAGCTATCCCGGTCATGCTGACCAACTGACCGAAGCGGGCGCCGAGACCGTGATCAGTCGCATGCGGGATCTGCCGGCCACCGTGGAAGCGCTCGCCGGCTGGACGGAGCTTCTCTAAAGGTCTGACCGAAACAGATGGTTCCCGTCTGTTGCGAAAGGTCAGCCCACTAAGCTTCCCGAGAAGCCCAAATCACGGCGTGTTGTAGGGCCCTGGATCAAAGCCGACATAGAGCTTGGCAGTGCGTGACGCGACGGCCGGAAAGGTGACGGCGGCGTTGGTGTAGATAAACTGCTCGGCCGGCATGCCCTCGAGAATGGTGACCGGGTGCTTCTGCAGTTCCGAATAGAGCACGGTCTCACCTTCGAGAACGGCGACGCGAACCGGCACTTCGACGGTTCCGGCCTTGGCTGCGGGGCCTGCCACCACACGACCGGACACCGCGACCGTCATGACAATCTGATCGCCGCTAACCCGGCATTGCCGCGTCGTGTCGGAGATCGACGCCTGATGGATGATCTTCTCCGGGTCGCCGTCGCCTCCCTTGGCGAACTGGGTGTAATAGGCGGTGCCCTCGCGCAGGATGACTTGCGGGCAGGCTCCCTGGATGACTTGCGAATTGGTCACAGGATCAATCGCCGTCTGCTCATTGCCGCCGCCGGGATTGAGCACGGCGCGCGGATCGGCCGACGTGCAGCCGGCAATCAAGGCGGCCCCCAGGAGAACAGGAACGAAACGCAACAATCTGTCTGACACGATACACCTACCTTCATTCGCACTGGACCGAGGGAAAACCCTTCGTCCGGAGTGTGGCCTTTGCATGACGACCGCCCATGGTCTATATCAGCCGCGCGTCGAAAATTCGACCAGCGTTATCTCATCTTGCGCGATCCGCGTCCACCACCGGGGAACATGTCTGTGGACTATATTTCGACACGGGGCGAAGCGCCCTCCTTGGGTTTCAGCGATGCGCTGCTCGCCGGGCTTGCCCGCGACGGCGGTCTTTACGTGCCAAGCCAGTGGCCGGCGTTCACCCGCAAGGACATCCGCGCCATGCGCGGCCAGAGCTATCAGGAGATCGCATTCCGGGTCATCGAGCCGTTCACTGCGGGCGAAATCGAGCCCGAAGCCCTGCGCGCGATGATCGACGAGGCCTATGCGACCTTCCGCCATCCGGCGGTCGCACCGCTGGTGCAAAGCGGCGCCAACGCCTTCGTGCTCGAACTGTTCCACGGCCCGACGCTCGCCTTCAAGGACGTGGCGATGCAGCTGATCGCCCGGCTGATGGACCATGTGCTGGCGAGCCGCGGCGAGCGCGCGACGATCGTCGGGGCCACTTCCGGCGACACCGGCGGCGCAGCGATCGATGCTTTCGCCGGGCGCGACCGCACCGATATCTTCATCCTGTTTCCCGAAGGCCGCGTGTCGCCCGTTCAGCAGCGGCAGATGACCACGTCCAAGGCCGTCAATGTCCATGCCATGGCGCTCGAGGGCAATTTCGACGATTGCCAGGACCTGGTCAAAGCCATGTTCAATCATGGCTCGTTTCGCGACCAGGTGCGCCTGTCGGGCGTCAATTCGATCAACTGGGCGCGGATCATGGCCCAGATCGTCTATTATTTCACCGCCGCCGTGTCGCTCGGCAGTCCGGACCGAAAGGTCTCGTTCACGGTTCCCACCGGCAATTTCGGCGATGTCTTCGCCGGCTACTGCGCCAAGCGCATGGGCCTGCCGATCGACCGGCTGGTGATCGCCACCAACGAAAACGACATCCTGGCGCGGACGATGAAGACCGGCCGCTACGAGATGCGCGGCGTCCACCCCACCACGTCGCCCTCGATGGACATCCAGATTTCGTCGAACTTCGAACGGCTGCTGTTTGACGCCTATGGACGTGACGCCAGCGCCGTGCGCCGGGTCATGTCGAGCCTCAAGCAGTCCGGCGCCTTCGACATCGACGCGGCGCCGCTCAAGGCGATCCGCAAGGAATTCCGCGCCGGACGGGCCAGCGAAAGCCAGGTCAAGGCGGTGATCCGCGAGACCCAGGCCGAAACCGGCTATGTGTTCGACCCCCATACCGCCGTGGCGGTACATGTCGCAAACAGGTTTGAAAAGCTGTCAGCTCCGATGATCACGCTGGCGACCGCGCATCCGGCGAAATTCCCCGATGCCGTAAAAAAAGCCTGTGGTATTGACCCCGCGCTCCCGTCGTGGCTCTCTGACCTTATGCAACGGGAGGAACGGTTCAGCGTATTGCCCAACGAACAGGACAAGGTGGAAGCCCATATCCTGTCCCTGACGCGGGCATCGCGATGATCCGGGGAAAGTGACAGAATGAAAGTCAAGACAACCACCCTGGCCAACGGCGTCACAGTCGTGACCGAGACAATGCCCCATCTCGAGAGCGTGGCTCTCGGTGTCTGGGTGAAATCCGGCTCGCGCGACGAGACCGCGGCCGAACATGGCATCGCGCACCTGCTCGAGCACATGGCGTTCAAGGGCACGCGCAAGCGCAGCGCCCGCCAGATCGCCGAGGAGATCGAGAATGTCGGCGGCGAACTCAATGCCGCGACCTCCACGGAAACCACCTCCTATTATGCCCGCGTGCTCAAGGATCACGTACCGCTCGCGATCGACATCCTGCACGACATATTGACCGATTCCGTCTTCGACGAGGATGAGTTGACGCGTGAGAAGCACGTGATCCTGCAGGAAATCGGCGCAGCCAACGACACGCCCGACGACGTGGTCTACGACAAGTTCACCGAAGCCGCGTTTCGCGACCAGACCATCGGACGGCCGATCCTGGGTACGCCCGAAACCGTCCAATCCTTCACGCCGGCACAGATCCGTGCCTATCTGGCGCGCCACTATACCGGCGACCGGATCGTGGTGGTTGCCGCAGGCGCGGTTGATCACGACATTTTCGTCAAGCTTGTCGACGAGCGCTTCGGCCAGTCGATCAAGCCGACAGGAACCCTGTTGCGGGAGATTCCTGCAGCCAACTACACGGGCGGAGACTATCGCGAGACCCGCGACCTGATGGATGCCCAGGTGTTGATCGGCTTTGAGGGCCGGGCCTATCAGGTGCGCGACTTCTACTGCTCGCAGCTGCTCGCCAATATCCTGGGCGGCGGCATGTCGTCGCGACTGTTTCAGGAAGTGCGTGAAAAGCGCGGACTTTGCTATTCGGTCTATGCGTTTCACTGGGGCTTTTCGGACTCGGGCCTGTTCGGCGTTCACGCCGCCACCGGCGCCGAGGACCTGGCCGAACTGATCCCGGTCATCTTGTCGGAACTGGCCAAGGCCGCCGATGGCGTCGAGGAACAGGAAATCAACCGCTCGCGGGCTCAGGTCCGGTCGGGCCTGTTGATGGCGCAGGAAAGCCCCGCCGCGCGCGCCAGCCAGATCGCCCGACAGATGCTGCTGTTCGGGCGGCCGGTGAGCAATGAGGAACTGATGGAGCGGCTTGCGAACCTGACGCCCAAACGTCTGTCCGATCTTGCCGGAAGACTGTTCTTCGATACGCCGGTGACAGTGTCGGCAATCGGACCGGTCGGCGAACTCCTGTCTATCCCTGACATGGTCCACACACTCGGCCGGAATGGCGGGCGAACCGCCGCGGCCGAGTAAGTCTGCAAGGATCATCCCCGCCATGGCGCCTCCGGTGTTTCGTTTCCGCAGCCGGACCCAGGAAGAGTTCCGGCTGGAGGGGGAACGGGTTTACCTGCGCCATCCGGTGATCGGCGACTATGCCGAATGGAGCAAGCTGCGTGCGGCAAGTCGCGCCTTTCTCGAACCGTGGGAGCCGCGCTGGCCGGAGGACGATCTGACCCGCACGGCATACAGATACCGGGTCCGCCGCTATGATGCCGACCGGGAGGCCGGATTGGCGTTGGCATTGTTTGTTTTCCAGAAGTCCTCGGGTCGCCTTGTCGGCGGCGTGACGCTGGGCGCGATCCGGCGCGGGGCCGCGGAATGCTGCTCTCTCGGCTACTGGATGGGGGAGCCGCATGCGGGCAAGGGCGTCATGACAGACGCGCTTAAATGTCTCATTCCCCATGTGTTTGAGAGGATGCGGTTGCACCGGATAGAGGCGGCCTGTATTCCCGACAATCAAAGAAGCCAGCGCCTCCTTGAAAAGGCCGGTTTTCGGCGTGAGGGATATTTGAACGGCTACCTGAAAATCAATGGCGCCTGGCGCGATCACCTGCTTTACGCGCTGATTGCCGAAGACTGGCAATCGATGCACGCGAAAGGATCCGGTTCCGGCGGATGACATGCATTTCCCGTAACATTTCTGTCTGGCCTCACCGGGCTGCCGGGACAATTGGCGTCTTGGCGATCAGGCGCGTCCATGCGGCGCTGTGTCTCATGATCCTGTGCCTGGTGATGGGGATTGCCCCATCGGCTCAGGCGATCGAGCCGGTCAAGATCAGCCGCGAGGACACCGCGCTTGACCTGACTGCGACGACGGAGATCTACAATCGACGGGGAGAAGCCTTCCAGGTCTCCACCGCCGCCGGTTCGGACGGGATTGTGCGGCGTATCGAGGTGCGGGCCAGCTCGCCCCAGCATTCCGGCGACTGGGCGGTGTTTGCGCTCGCCAATATCACAGACGAGCAGATCGACCGGCTGATCGTCGCGCCGCATTTCCGGCTTGTGGGGTCGGGCATCCTGTGGCCGGATCTCGGCTCGGCGCGCATTCTGAGCATCACGCCGAGTGAAGGCTTTGCGCTCGACCAGGTCGAAAGCAGCGAGGACGATGTCTTCCGCATCACCCTCAATCCCGGAACCGTCATCACCTTCGTGGCGGAACTCGCTGCGCCCGAGTTGCCGCAGATCTATCTGTGGGAGCCGGAAGCCTACAAGGACACGGTCAACGCCTACACGCTCTATCGCGGCATCGTGCTCGGCATTGCCGGACTGCTTGCCGTGTTCCTGACCATTCTCTTCGTGGTCAAGGGCACGTCAATGCTCCCGGCCACCGCGGCGCTGGCCTGGGCGGTTCTGGCCTATGTGTCGGTGGATTTCGGATTCCTGTCCAAGCTGATCAGCGTCACGCCCGGTGACGAGCGGATCTGGCGATCGGGCACGGAAGTCCTGCTTGCTACCGGGCTGGTGGTGTTTCTGTTCACCTATCTCAACCTCAATCGCTGGCACACAAACCTGTCCTACGTCACCGTGGCCTGGATCCTTGGACTGGGCGGACTTTTCGCGGTGGCGATCTATGATCCGCCGGTGGCATCGGGCATTGCGCGCATGTCGTTCACGGCGACTGCGGTGGCGGGCGTGGCGCTGATCGCCTATCTGGGCTTCAACAAGTATGACCGGGCGGTGATGCTGATCCCCACCTGGGCGCTGATCCTGTGCTGGCTGTTCGGCGCCTGGGTGACAGTTACCGGACAACTGGCCAACGACATCGTGCAGCCGGCTCTGGGCGGAGGCCTTGTGCTGATCGTGCTGCTGATGGGGTTTACGGTGATGCAGCACGCATTCGCCGGCGGCGTCTACCATCAGGGGCTGTTTTCGGACATGGAGCGCCAGGCGATGGCGCTGGCGGGATCGGGCGACACGGTCTGGGACTGGGACGTCGCCCGTGACCGCGTTGTCACCTCGCCTGACCTCGGGCCGCAGCTTGGGCTTTCTCCGGGTGCGCTTGCCGGGCCTGCCCGCAACTGGCTGCCGCGCATCCACGCCGATGACCGCGACCGGTTCCGCACGGCGCTCGATGTCATGCTGGAACACCGCAAGGGCCGGCTCAGCCATCAGTTCCGCATGCGGGCAGAGGACGGGCATTATCACTGGATGTCGCTGAGGGCACGCCCGGTTCTGGGCTCCAACGGTGAAGTCATCCGCTGCGTCGGCACCATCATCGACGTGACCGAGCAGAAAAACTCGGAAGACCGGCTGTTGCATGACGCCGTGCACGACAATCTGACCGGACTGCCCAATCGGCAATTGTTCCTCGACCGGCTGCAGACCATGATCCACATGGCGGAACGCAAGCCGGACGTCCGTCCGAGCGTGTTCATGATTGATCTCGACCGGTTCAAGCAGGTCAATGACAAGCTCGGCATGTCGGTCGGCGACACGATCCTGCTGGCGCTGACGCGGCGGCTGAAACGGCTCTTGAAGCCGCAAGACACGCTGGCGCGGATTTCAGGCGACCAGTTCGGCCTGGTGCTGGTGTCCGAGCAGGACGCGGTCAAGGTGGCCGCACTCGCCGAGGCGCTCTCGAAGGCGATTTCCGCGCCGATCGATTTCGCCGGGCAGGATATAAGGCTCACCGCCTCGATCGGCCTGGTGACGTGGGTTGAAAACAACGCGGTGCCGGATGATCTGATGAAGGACGCCGAGCTTGCGATGTACCAGGCAAAGCGTTTTGGCGGCAACCGGATCGAACCGTTCCGCCCGGCGTTCCGGACCGTGGGCTCCGACCGGCAGCGGCTTGAAAGCGATCTGCGCCGGGCACTCGAACGGCGCGAGCTGACGCTGGTCTATCAGCCGATCGTCGAACTGAAGGATGCCGAGATCGCCGGGTTCGAAGCGCTGCTCAGATGGGAAGACCCCAAGCGCGGCACGGTGCCGCCATCCGAATTCATTCCCGTGGCGGAGGCGACCGATCTGATCCTCGAGCTCGGAATGTACTCGCTCAAGCAATCGGCGGAAGATCTTGCGCAATGGCAGGAAGTGCTTGGCGAACTGCCGGTGTTCATGTCGGTCAACCTCTCAAGTGCGCAATTGCTCAAGAGCGACCTGTGCAATGACGTGATCAAGGTGATCTCGGCCACACGCTGCGATCCGACCCGGTTCCGGCTGGAGCTGACCGAAACCCTGGTGATGCACAACCCGCAGCAGGCGCTGATGACGCTGTCCCGGCTGGCTGACGCAGGAATCGGGCTGACGCTCGATGACTTCGGCACCGGGCATTCTTCGCTGGCTTATCTCACGCGCTTTCCATTCAAGACACTTAAGATCGACAAGTCGCTGGTGATCGACAAGTCGGACAAGGGCGACATCCTGATCCGCTCCATCGTCGATCTGGCCAAGCAACTCGACATGCAGGTGGTGGCGGAAGGCGTGGCGTCGGAGGATGATGCGATGAAGCTGTCGGAGATGGGCTGCGATTACGGACAGAGTTTCCTGTTCGGTCCGCCGATCGGCACGGATTCGGTGCAGAAACTGCTCAAGGAACGCTTTCCGGTGGCCAAGCCGAACTGAACGGGAAGACCGGTCCAAATCGCCTCAGGCGTGGCCGGCCTCGGTCGACAGCATCGCCGGCGCAATCCCCATGGAAGCCAGGACCCGGTCATATTTGCCCGAATGATCGGGATCGAACACGATATCGTCGGTTGCCGGGCAGCTCAGCCAGGCATTGGCGAAGATCTCGCTTTCGAGCTGTCCGGGGCCCCAGCCGGCATAGCCCAGCATCATGATGCCGCGCCGGGGACCGCAGCCATCCTTGATGGCGCGCAGGATATCGACCGTGGCGGTCAGACAAAGATCGTCATTGACCGGCATGGTCGACTGGCTCATGTAATCATCGGAATGCAGCACGAAGCCGCGCCCTGCATCAACCGGACCGCCGCACTGGATCGGAAAATCGCGGGCGCACTCGCTCATTCCGGTTTTCCTCGCGGGGCGCCCTTGCGGCTGCGAGCGTCCATCCAGATCAAGGTTTTCGACAAGTTCTTCAAACCTGAGCGGCTGCGGCCGGTTGAGGATGAATCCCATGGCGCCGTTTTCGGAATGGGCGCACACGAAGATGACCGTGCGTTCGAAACGCTCGTCGCTCATTCCCGGCATGGCGACAAGGAAATGCCCGTCCAGACATCCCCGGTCGCGCCGGGACAGATGGTCTTCTATCCCTAACATGCCTTGATGCTACCAAGTTCTGGCGTTTTGGAAAGGGCTTAGAGCAAGCTCGGTTCGTCACGGCGGGCAAGGATGCTGTAACGCCTTGAATGCATGCAGGAACAAAAGTTCGCTGTTGCCGCTCAACCGGCGGCGACCGTCGGCAGCGGCGCGGGAGGGGGTATCGGCGCAATGACGGCGGTCACGGAAATATGACAGACCGGGACGGCGGATTGAATGGATTTGGAGACCCCGCTTCCGCTAGAGTGGGACCATGACAAGTCACTTCCTTATCTTCGCTCGCCGGGTATCCCATATGCTTTCCGGCGCCACCCTCGCCCTTGCCCTGGGCTTGACGCCAGCCCTGTCGCTGGACAGCGGCTGGGCTGAAACCGAAGGCGGGCGGATGCGACTGGTGGTCGATCCGGCCCCGCGCGCGGATGGGACCATCACCGGCGTTCTGGAGATCGACCTCGACCCCGGCTGGAAGACCTATTGGCGCGACCCTGGCGGCGCCGGGATTCCGCCGATGCTGGATGTCTCGCAGAGCAAGGGCATCTCCCTGGAGAAGATGCAGTATCCGCCTCCGGTGCGGATCGATGACGGCTATGCCATCTGGGCCGGCTACACCGCTTCGGTGAAGTTCCCGCTGACATTCGAGCGGACCGCCGCCGGCAGCGCCAGCATCCATGCCCTTGTCTTTGTCGGCATCTGCGAGAAGATCTGCGTGCCGTTCCAGGCCGAATTCGAAATCGACCTGCCGGAAGGCACGGGCACGGACGACGCCGCCCGGGCGAGCATCCGCGAAGCCTTCGACCGCCTGCCCGAGCCGGCCGGTGCGGATTTCAATGTGGAGCAGGCCGCTCTGGCCGCCGATGGCGGTCAGCTTGAAATCTCGGCCCGACTGCCCCAGTTCCGACCTTCCGGCGTCACACCGGATGTGTTCGTAGCCGGTCCCACCGGGTTTGCCTTCGCGCAGCCGAAGCTTGTCGCGGAAGTAGGTGGATCGATACGCTGGAGCGTCGACATTGCCTCGGTGCCCGCCACAGCCGCGCCTGAGCAAAGCGAAACCCTTGATATCGTTGTCACGCTGGGGCAGCGGGCGATTTCCCAGAGCGTGCCGGTCAAGGGCTTTTCACGGGAGTGAAAAGCGCGGGATTATTTCACATTTCCACTCGCAATTGCCGCAAGGCACACTAAGTTCCGGTCTTCACAACAACGGAAACAAGGAGCGCTGACGTGACAATTGCAATTGGGGATACATTGCCTGAGGCCACATTCAAGGAGAAGACCGCGGACGGCATGGCCGAGACCAAGGTCAGCGACCTGTTCTCCGGCAAGAAGGTTGTGTTGTTCGCCGTACCCGGTGCATTCACGCCAACCTGCCACCTCAATCATCTGCCCGGCTATCTCGAAAACCGCGACGCAATCCTGGCCAAGGGCGTTGACGAAATCGCCGTGCTTTCGGTCAATGACGCCTTCGTCATGGGCGCCTGGGAGAAGGCAACCAACGGTACCGGCAAGATCCGCTACCTGTCCGACTGGGACGCAAGCTTCACCAAGGCCATCGGCATGGACGCCGACCTGTCGGCCGGCACGCTCGGCACGCGCTCGAAGCGCTATTCGATGATCGTCGAGGACGGCAAGGTCACGTCGCTCAACATCGAGGATGCGCCGGGACAGGCGGTCACTTCCGGCGCCGCCGCACTGCTCGCGCAGCTCTGATCCACTCACATCTGTGAATCCTCAGACGGCGCTCCTGCGGGGCGCCGTTCTTGTTTTGAACGGCGCCATGCCTTCCCGCGCAAGCTCGTCGGCGCGTTCGTTTTCGGGATGGCCGTCATGGCCCTTGACCCAGTGCCATTTGACCTTGTGGCGCTGGTTGGCCTGATCGAGCGCCTGCCAGAGTTCGGCGTTCTTGACCGGCTTCTTGTCGGCGGTCTTCCAGCCGTTCTTCTTCCAGCCGAAAATCCACTTGGAAATGCCGTCCATCACATACTTGCTGTCGGTGTAGAGATCGACCTCGCAGGCGCTCTTGAGCGCGGTGAGCGCGCTGATCGCCGCCAGCAGCTCCATTCGGTTGTTGGTGGTTTCGGCCTCGCCCCCCGACATTTCCTTCAGCGTCTCGCCATGACGCAGGATGGCGCCCCAGCCGCCCGGCCCCGGATTGCCCGAACAGGCGCCATCAGTGAAAATCTCGACATGCTTCAATTTATCAGATCCTTTTCGCGCAAGCCGTATTCGGTCCCGGAAACCACGTTACGGTGGAACCGGAGCTTGCGCAGATATTCCAGCGGGTCCTTCTTGACCACCAGCGCGCCTTCCGGCGTGGTCAGCCAGTCATGCAGGCGGGTGAGAAAGAACCTCAGCGCCGCGCCACGCGCCAGCAGCGGCAAGGCTTCGGCCTCTCGTGCCTCCAAGGGACGCACGGAGACATAGCCGTCGATCAACGCCATGCCCTTGGTGTGGTTGAACGCGCCATCGGGCTCAAAGCACCAGGCATTGAGACAGATGGCGATATCATAGGCCAGGAAATCATTGCAGGCGAAATAGAAATCGATCAGCCCGGAGAGCCGGTCTCCGATGAAAAACACGTTGTCGGGGAACAGATCCGCATGGATCACCCCTTCGGGCAGGCTCTCGGGCCAGCCCGTTTCGAGGGTCGCGAGCTCGCTGTCGATCTCGGCCCTCAGCCCCGGCTGAACCTCGTCGGCGCGGTCGCGCGATCCTTCCCACAAGGGCCGCCAGCCCGCAACAGAGAGCGCGTTGACGCGGCGGATACCAAAATCAATCCCGGCGAGGTGCATCTCGGCCAGCGCCTGCCCGACCTCGCGGCAATGCAGGGCGTGGGGCTTGCGCAACCACGCACCATCGAGAAACGACACCATCGCAGCCGGCCGGCCGGCCAGTTCGCCCAGATGACCGCCGTCGCGCCGCTCGATCGGCAGCGGGCAGCTCAGGCCCTTGAGCGCTAAGTGATCCATCAGGCCGATGAAGAACGGAAGGTCGTCACGGTTGACGCGTTTTTCGTAGAGCGTGAGGATGAAGGTGCCTGTTGTGGTTCGCAGCAGGAAGTTGGAATTCTCCACACCCTCGGCAATGCCCTTGTAGGACAGCAGCGTGCCCACGTCATATTCACCCAGAAACGCGCTGAGCTGGTCTTCGTTGACATCAGTATAGACCGCCATTCTCACTCAACTCCATTGACAAAGGCCATGTCGGCAGCGGTCAGGTCGACATCGCGCAGTTCACGGTTGACCAGGAAATTCTCGGTTTCCCGCACGGTTTCGGCGAGTTCGATGGTCGCGTCAAAACGCGCCTTGAAGGCCTCGATGATCTCGTTGACCACGACTTCCGGCGCCGATGCGCCGGCGGAGATGCCGAGCAGGGAGATGTCCCCGATGGCCTCCCAGTCGATCTCGTGGGCGCGCTGCAGCAGGATCGACTGTTTCGCGCCGGCTCTCAGCGCAACCTCGACAAGGCGTTTCGAGTTGGAGGAATTCGGCGCGCCCACCACCACGAACAGGTCGCAGCCGGGAGCGGCCTGCTTGACCGCCTCCTGACGGTTGGTGGTGGCGTAGCAGATCGATTCCGCCGCCGGCGCGGTGATTTCGGGGAATTTTGCCTTGAGCCGCGCGATCACGCCGGCGGTGTCATCGACCGACAAGGTGGTCTGGGTGACAAAGCCGAGTGCTGCGGGATCGGCGGGTTCAAACGCATCGACGTCGGCCTCGGTTTCAACCAGCGTCACCGCTCCCGGCGGCAATTGGCCCATGGTGCCGATGACTTCGGGATGACCCTTGTGGCCGATCAGCACGACATGCCGGCCCAGCCGCTCGTGCCGCATGGCCTGCTTGTGCACCTTGGAGACCAGCGGGCATGTGGCGTCGAGGAAAAACAGGTTGCGCGCTGTGGCGTCGGCAGGCACGGATTTCGGCACGCCATGGGCCGAGAAGATCACCGGCTGGGCCCGATGCTCCGCGGGGATCTCGTCGATCTCCTCAACAAAGATGGCGCCCAGCGCCTCCAGGCCCTCGACCACATAGCGATTGTGCACGATTTCATGGCGGACATAGACCGGCGCGCCGTACTTCTTCAAGGCCAGCACCACGATCTGGATCGCACGATCCACGCCGGCGCAAAATCCGCGCGGTCCGCAGAGCCTGATGGTCAGGGGAGGTCTGGTCATGGGATCATTCATTCTTGATGTCATTCTTTTCAGAGGATCAGGCCGCCAGCAGCACGGCAATCAGGGCAATTGCCGCGGGAAGCGCCTGGATCACGAAGATCTTTTTCGACGCGGTCACCCCGCCATAGAGGCCCGCGACGAGAACGCAGCCAAGGAAAAACAGTTTGAGCTGAAATGCAACCGCCGCATCGGGATGGATCAGCGACCAGATCAGCCCCGCGGCGAGAAAGCCATTGTAGAGCCCCTGGTTTCCGGCCATCACCTTGGTCTGGGCGGCCTGCTCCGGCTTGAGGCCAAAGGCCTTCATGCCGCGCGGTGTCGTCCACAAGACCATCTCGAGCACGAGAATATAGACATGCTCGATGGCCACGAGCGCCACCAGGATGATTGCCAGAACTTCCACCTGCACTCCCCTTCGCGTTGCTGCCTGACACCCCGATACCATGGCGGTGCGTGCCCGCACCAGCGGCTTTCAGGATTTCCGCTTCATCCAGGCAAACAGGCTGACACCCACCAGCGCCAGCGCCAGGCCGTACCAGGTGATCGCATATTGCAGATGGCTGTTTGGCAGGTCGATCACCGTGACCCCTCCCCTTGGCAATCCGCCCGGGACCGGTGTCGCATCGGCATCGAGAAAGAACGGCAGCACCTGCCCCTCGGGCAGACCGGTGCTTGCCGCCATGCGGTCGAGATCCTTCCAGTAGAAAATGTTGCCGGTTTCGTCGTTTTCGGGGACCATGAAGGACGGCTTCTCAGCCAGTCTGGACCTGGCCAGGCCGGTGATCTGCTGCTCGCCCGCAACCAGGCTTTCAGGGCGGGTTGTGGTCTCCTTCCGGTCATAGGGCACGAAGCCGCGATTGACGAAGAGATGGCGGCCGTCATCCAGCTCGAGCGGCGTGTAGAGATAGTATCCCGACTGCCCCTGGAAGGTCGCGAAGAAATGGCGCTCCCTGTCATGCAGGAACGTCCCCGACGCGCGCGCGGCGCGATAGTCGATCGATTGGCCGGTCGCAAGCTCCGCCTCGACGCCGGCCACATCCAGCGGCGGCGCCTGCCGGCGCTGTTCGATGGAGGCCAGCAGATCCTGTTTCCAGTAGAGCCGCTGGACCTGCCAGGTGCCGAGCGATACCAGCACGGCCAAGGCCACCGGCAGCAGCACCAGGGCGATCCAGAAGCGCTTGCCGTGGCGCTCAGAGCTTGATCCCGCCGCCTCAGCCACGGTCGATCTGTCCTTCGGCCGCCTTGTTGCGGTACTGCAGCGCGATCATCACGCCTTTGAGCACGCGCAACAGCGTCAGCGACAGCACGGTCGTGAGCGGTATCCACAGCATCAGGTGCACCCACAGCGCCGGGCTGTAGTTGACCTCGAGCCATAGCGCCAGGCCAACAACGATGAAGCCGATGATGAGGATGACGAACACCGCCGGTCCGTCACCGGCATCGGCGAAGGAATTGTCCAGTCCGCAGACTGAGCATTTCGGCTTGACGCCAAGAAGCCCCTCGATCAGGACGCCCTCGCCGCATCGCGGGCAGCGGCCGCGCAGTCCCGCCGAAACCGGATCGACCGGAGGGTAATGTGCCTCGTCCTTGATCATTGGTGATGTCCCTTGTCGTCAGCCACCGGCGGTGGCTTGAAATGCGCAGGGCGGCAGGTCTCCCCGCCGCCCCGAAACTCAAAGACGTTCGGCTTGATCTAGTGCTGGTAAATCGGTGCGCCCCATGACGCCCAGACATAGATCGAGAAAAACAGGAACAGCCAGACCACGTCGACGAAGTGCCAGTACCAGGCGGCCGCCTCAAAACCAAAATGCTGCTTTTCCGTGAAGTGACCGCGCATCGCCCTGATCAGGCAGACCGCCAGGAAGATGGTTCCGATCAGAACGTGGAACCCGTGAAAGCCGGTGGCCATGAAGAAGGTTGCGCCGTAGATCGATTCCTTGAAGGCGAACGGTGCAACGGCATATTCATAGGCCTGTACGCAGGAAAACAGGACGCCCAGGGCAATCGTCAGGGCCAGGCCGTTGATCAGGCCCTTGCGGTCGCCGTGCAGAAGCGCGTGGTGCGCCCAGGTGACCGTCGTGCCCGACAGGAGCAGGATGATGGTGTTGTAGAGCGGCAGGTGCAGCGGGTCGAGCACTTCGATGCCCGCCGGCGGCCACTGACCGCCGGTGAAGGCAACACGTGCAAACTGCTGGGCTTCATCGGCAAACAGGCTTGCATCGAAGAAGGCCCAGAACCAGGCGACGAAGAACATCACCTCGGACGCGATGAACATGATCATGCCATAGCGCAGGTGCAGGCCGACCACGCGGGTGTGGTGGCCTTCATGGGCTTCCTTGATCGTGGCCGCCCACCAGCCGAACATGGTGTAAAGCACGATGGCCAGGCCGACCAGGAACATCACCGGGTTGGTGATCGGCATGCCGAGCAGCGAATCAGCGCCCTTGAGGCCCTGCATCCAGCCGATGCCGCCGAGCGCCATGACAAGCGCGCCGATCGATCCGGTCAGCGGCCATGGGCTCGGGTCAATGATGTGGTAGTCGTGGTTCTTTTGATGCGCGTCGGCCATGTCAGCTTTCCCCCATGGTCATCAGTCCCGCTCCGGATAACAGGTCCGGCGCGTTGTTGCTCTTACAAAGTGTTGTTGTCTTGCACCGGCTCCGCCATCGCCGCAACGGGTTTTTCCGATGCGTGAGGGAAGAATGTGTAGGACAGCGTGATTGTGGTGATATTCTTGGCGTCCGGATCATCGACAATTGCCGGATCAACGAAAAACACCACCGGCATGTTCATGATCTCGCCGGGCTTCAATTCCGTCTCTGTGAAACAGAAACACTGGATCTTGTTGAAATAGGCGCCCGCAGCCATCGGCGTGACGTTGAACGTCGCCTGGCCGAAGGTTGACACGTCAGACACGTTTTCCGCCGTATAGGCGATCTGGATGGTCTCGCCGATCCGGAGTTCGACTTCGCGCTCGACCGGCCTGAACTTCCACGGCAAGCCCGCGGCCACATTGGCGTCAAAGCGAACCTTGATCATGCGATCGAGAATCGTGTCCGACATCTGTTCAACGCGCTGTGTGGTGCCGCCATAGCCGGTGACCTGGCAGAACAATTGATACAGCGGCACGGCGGCAAAGCTGACACCAACCATCGAGATCACGAAAGCCGAGCACGCGATGACGATGCGCATATTCGCCGATGCTGCGGTCTTGCTGGCCTTGTCCTGCTGATCGCTCATGAATTCACCTTCACAAAGGCCGGTTGAAGATGCCGGGGCCGATCTTGATGATCGTCACCACATAAAACAGCACAACCAGGCATGCCAATACCACCGCCAGAGCCACGGAGCGTGAGCGCCGCGCCTTCTTCTGCTGTTCTGTCAGTTCCACGTGATCCATGATCAGACCACCACGCCGAAGAACTTGGCGACAAGCGCGTCGACCAGCAAGGCCGTGAAAATGCCGAACAGATAGATGAGCGAATAGCCGAACAGTTTCTTGGCCGGGATCATTTTCTTGTCACCATCGGCCATGCGCCAGACCTGCCAGGAATACCAGATGAACGCCACGCCCAGCACGGCTGCGACGACGCCGTAGGTGGTGCCGGCAAAGCCCATGAGGGTCGGCACGATGCCGCTGATGGCGGTCAGCACGGAATACAGCACGATCTGGATCTTGGTGGCCCGCTCACCGGCGACGTTGGGCAGCATCGGAATACCGGCGCGGCCGTAGTCTTCAGCCTTGAACAGCGCGAGCGCCCAGAAATGCGCAGGCGTCCACAGGAAGATAATGGCGAACAGCGCGATGCTTTCGAGCGAGATCGAATTGGTGACGCAGGCCCAGCCGATGATCGGCGGGAACGCGCCGGCAGCGCCGCCGATGACGATGTTGTGCGGCGTCCAGCGCTTGAGCCACATCGTGTAGACGACGGCGTAGAAAAAGATGGTGAAGGCGAGCAGGCCTGCAGACAGCCAGTTGATGACTAGGCCCAGCGTGACGACAGAAAAAACCGACAGGAACAGGCCGAATGCCAGAGTGGTCTCGGCCGAGATCCGGCCTGCAGGCACAGGTCGCTTGGAAGTACGGCCCATCAATAGATCTATATCGGCGTCATACCACATGTTGAGCGCACCGGATGCGCCTGCTCCAACGGCAATCAACAGAATGGCGATAAAGCCAAGCACGGGATGGATTTCGCCAGGCGCCATCATCAGTCCGACCAGGGCGGTGAAGACGACAAGCGACATGACACGCGGCTTCAACAGCGCGAAGAAATCACCTGCATCGCCTTCCAGAATCGGTGCGGCTGCCGGCGCCGTGAGCGCATCATGTTCATTGATCATTGCCATGGGCAATATGCCTTTCCCTCGTCTCCCGGATGACCGGGTCCCGGAATTCCGGGGCCGGACAGCTCATGCCCGGCTTTACATGTCAGACCGCCGGATGGTTCCGGCGGTCTGGAAGTAACGGCTTGCTGCGCTGATTACTTGATGCGCGGCAGCTTTTCCCACTGGTGGTAAGGCGGCGGCGACGTCAGCTGCCATTCCAGCGTGGTTGCACCTTCACCCCATGGATTGTCACCGGCGATGCGCTTCTTGGCGAAGGCTTCCCAGACGCCATAGAGGAAAATCAGAACGCCGACGCCGGAAATGTAGGACCCGTAGGACGAGATCGCATTCCAGCCGGCAAAGGCATCCGGATAGTCGATATAGCGGCGCGGCATGCCGGCGAGACCCAGGAAATGCTGCGGGAAGAACACAAGGTTGACGCCAACGAAGGTGACCCAGAAATGTATACGGGCAACCGTCGGATTGTACATGAAGCCCGTCATCTTCGGGAACCAGTAGTACCAGCCGGCGAAGATGGCGAACACGGCACCGAGCGAGAGCACGTAGTGGAAGTGAGCCACCACATAATAGGTGTCATGCATGGCGCGGTCGAGACCGGCATTGGCCAGCTGAACGCCGGTCACGCCGCCCACGGTGAACAGGAAGATGAAGCCAATCGCCCAGAGCATCGGCGTGCGGAAGGTGATCGACCCGCCCCACATCGTTGCAATCCAGGAGAAGATCTTCACACCTGTCGGAACCGCGATCACCATGGTGGCGAAGACGAAGTAGCGCTGCGTGTTGAGCGACAGGCCGACCGTGTACATGTGGTGGGCCCACACGATGAAGCCGACCGCGCCGATGGCGACCATGGCGTAGGCCATTCCGAGATAGCCGAACACCGGCTTGCGCGAGAAGGTCGACACGATGTGGCTGACGATGCCGAAGGCCGGCAGGATCAGAATGTAGACTTCCGGGTGACCGAAGAACCAGAACAGGTGCTGGAACAGGATCGGATCGCCGCCGCCCTCGGGATTGAAGAACGCGGTGTCGAAGTTGCGATCGGTCAGCAGCATGGTGATGCCGCCGGCCAGAACAGGCAGGGACAAAAGCAGCAGGAACGCTGTGATCAGCACAGACCAGGCAAACAACGGCATCTTGTGCAGCGTCATGCCCGGCGCACGCATGTTGAAGATGGTGGTAATGAAATTGATGGCGCCGAGGATCGAGGAGGCGCCTGCAATATGCAGCGACAGAATGGCAAAATCCATCGCAGGCCCTGGCTGGCCGGTCGTCGACAGCGGCGGATAGATGGTCCAGCCGCCGCCCACGCCCATGGCACCCGCAGGGCCTTCCACGAACATTGACAGCAGCAGCAGGATGAAGGCCGGTGGCAGGAGCCAGAACGAGATGTTGTTCATCCGCGGGAACGCCATGTCGGGCGCGCCGATCATGATCGGGACCATCCAGTTGGCGAAGCCACCGATCAGGGCCGGCATCACCATGAAGAAGATCATGATCAGGCCGTGCGCGGTGGTGAACACGTTGTACATGTGCTTGCCGGCGTCGATCGAGGCATCGCCATCGACGCCATAGACCATGGAGGCAAGACCATGGAAAATCTGAATTCCCGGCTCCTGCAGTTCCATGCGCATGGCAATGGACAGCAGACCGCCGATGATGCCGGCGATAATCGCGAATATCAGATAGAGAGTTCCGATGTCCTTGTGGTTGGTGGAATACATCCAGCGGCGCACAAAACCCTGCGGCTTGTGGTCGTGGTCATGAGCGACAGTTGAACCGGCCATTGGTCTCAGACCTCTCTGTTAGTTCTCGACGGTGGCGGCAACATCGATCGACTTGGCGTCGGCATCGATGGCAGCCATCAGATTGCGGTTTGCGGTCTCGACATTATCGGCGGCGGCGGCGAGCCATGTGTCGAACTGCTCTTCCGAGACGACGCGGACTGCGATCGGCATATAGGCGTGGTCCTTGCCGCAGAGCTCCGAGCACTGCCCGTAATAGAGGCCTTCGATATCCGCTTTGAACCAGGTCTCGTTGAGTCGTCCGGGTACCGCATCCATTTTCACGCCGAAGGCCGGCATGGCGAAGGCGTGCAGCACGTCGGCGGCGGTGACCAGCAGGCGCACGGTCTTTCCAACCGGAACAACGACCTCGTTATCGACAGCCAGCAGCCGCGGATAGACCGCCACATCTTCCTTGGCATAATCGGCGCGCTCGCTTTCCTGCAGCATCAGGGAGTCGAACGAGAGTTCGTTCTCGGTCTGATACTCGTAGCCCCAGTACCACTGGTATCCGGTGGCCTTGATGGTGATATCAGCCGGCGGGGGCGAATATTGCGCTGTCAGCAGATTGAAGGACGGAATGGCGATCGCCAGCAGGATGACGACGGGACCGACAGTCCAGATCACTTCGATCAGCGAATTGTGGCTGGTCCTGGAAGGAACCGGGTTGGCGCTCGCGCGAAACTTCACCATCACGTAGACCAGCAAAGCCAGCACAAATAGCGTGATCGGCACGATGAACCACAATGTGTAATTCTCGAACCCGCGGATCTGTTCCATGATTTCAGTGGCGGCGGGCTGAAGGCCCATTTGCCAGTCAACCGGCTGCGCAGCCAAGGCCGGGCCTGCGCCCAGTGAGGCGAACGCCGCAAGCCCTGCAAAAAGCTTGTTGGTCACGTGATGTCTCCCTCGAGTGTCGGGCCGCCTGCGTGACCAGACGGAATCCCTCATATATCCGGCGCTTCAAACCACAGAATGACATCGCTAGCAACAGTCGTCACCTGTTGATGATGCGGCATTTTTGCGCGGCCCCGCCGAAGCGGCTGGTTTAGGCGATGATTCGGGTGGAATCGGACAAGTCTGCACCGCCATTCCCAGCCGCCGGGCCTGAAATCCAGTTCGCCTTTGTGGTCCACACCCGGCTGGTTTGCCGCAAGGCCGCATTTTTGCCGTACAAAACAGGAGAGAGTGCCGGAGAAGGGTTACAATTTGTCCTTGCCCATTTACAAAAAGCATGATGATTCGGCCGTTCCTGGGAGTTGAAATGGCACTTGCATTGAAATCGAACCCGGCCAGCGCCGCAGTCCTTGGCTTTTGCATGGCAGCCGCGATGCTCGGCCTTGCGACGCAAGCCGCCGCGCAGCAGGCCGGCAAGGTCAAGTCCTCCCATGGATCCTGGTCAATCGTCTGCGACACCCCCGCCGGTTCGCCCGGTGAACAGTGCGCCCTGATGCAGAATGTGATTGCCGATGACCGGCCCGAAGTCGGCCTCTCGGTGGTGGTCCTGAAAACCGCCGACCAGCAGGCGCGGATCCTCAGGGTGCTTGCGCCGCTCGGCGTGCTGCTGCCCTCAGGCCTTGGCCTGAACGTCGACGGCAAGGACATCGGCCGGGCCTATTTCGTGCGCTGTTTCTCCGATGGCTGCTACGCCGAGGTGATCCTGGACGAGACCCTGCTGACCACGCTGCGCGGCGGCACGACGGCGACCTTCATCGTGTTCCAGACGCCTGAGGAAGGCATCGGCATCCCGGTCGACCTGGCGGGCTTCACCGAAGGCTACGCAGCGCTGCCGTGAGCATCTGGCCGCCGTGCATCCCATGGGGTGAGACGGACTGAAGCAGGACATGGTCATGCGGCTCGGTCTGCTGGTGACCGGCAATTGTGTTCCATTCACCGCCTGACCACCTATATATGTCGCCATGATCTCATCAGAAAGTGGACAGTGCCATGCAGGACCCGCTCACAAGCCAGTTCGACGTTTCCGAAGCCAAGGTGGAGCGTATCGTTGCCGATGCGCTCAGGCACGCCGATGATGGCGAGCTTTACCTTGAATATGAGGAAACCGAATCGCTGCTGTTCGACAATGGCAAGCTGAAGTCGGGCTCATATTCCACCGACCGTGGCTTCGGGCTGCGCTCGGTGCTGGGCGAAACCTCGGGCTATGCCCATGCGGGTGAATTGTCCGAGGCAGCATTGAAGCGCGCGGCGGATGCCGTGTCCGCAGTCACGCGCGGCGCCAGCGGGACTTACAGTGCCGCGCCGCAACGCACCAACAAGCTGCTCTACACCGCCGAAAACCCGCTGGCGGCACCGGGGTTCGAGGACAAGGTCAAGCTTCTGCAGACCATCGACCATTATCTGCGCAGCAAGGACGAGCGGGTCCGCCAGGTTTCGGTCTCGATCGCCGCCAATTGGCAGGTGGTGGAGATCCTGCGCGCCGACGGGCACCGGGTGCGCGACGTGCGGCCGCTGACCCGGCTCAATATCTCCGTGGTGGCCGGTGTCGGCGACCGGCAGGAAACCGGCTCTTACGGCATGGGCGGACGCAAGCTGTTCGGCGACTTTTTGACCGAGGAAAGCTGGCAGTATGGCGCCGACCATGCGCTGCGGCAGGCACTGGTCAATCTCGACGCGGTTCCAGCGCCCGCGGGCACGATGGACGTGGTGCTCGGCGCCGGTTGGCCCGGCGTGATGCTGCATGAAGCCGTCGGCCATGGCCTGGAAGGCGATTTCAACCGCAAGAAGACCTCGGCCTTCGCCGGGCTCCTGGGCGAACGGGTGGCGTCGAAGGGCGTTACTGTCGTCGATGACGGCACCATCGAAGGCCGCCGCGGTTCGCTGTCGGTCGACGACGAGGGCACGCCATCGGGCTACAATGTGCTGATCGAGGACGGCATTCTCGTTGGCTACATGCAGGACCGGCAGAACGCCCGCCTGATGGGCATGAAGGCAACCGGCAACGGGCGGCGCCAGTCCTATGCGCACCAGCCGATGCCGCGGATGACCAACACTTACATGCTTTCGGGCGACAGGACGCCGGAAGAGATGATTTCGTCGGTCAAGAAGGGGCTGTACGCCGTCTCCTTCGGCGGCGGACAGGTCGACATCACCTCGGGCAAGTTCGTGTTCGGCTGCACCGAGGCCTATATAATCGAGGACGGCAGGATCGGCGCACCGGTGACCGGCGCAATGCTGATCGGCAATGGGCCCGAAGCCATGCAGCGGATCTCGATGGTGGGCAATGATTCGGCGCTCGACACCGGCATCGGCATGTGCGGCAAGGCCGGCCAGAGCGTCCCGGTGGGCGTCGGCCAGCCGCATCTGTTGATGAACGCCATGACGGTCGGCGGCACCCAGATCTGAGTTCGCGTCCGCCCGCAGGGCGGAAGCGATTTCCACGCCGATACCGGATAATCACATCACCCGTTCCTGCCGAACGGCTGCTTTGTCGCACCGGCTTGCGTTCCCTGCTCCGCAACCACACATGTTATTTGATGCATGTGAACCAAAGGAGACCGGGCCATGAGCTACACGATCGATCGCGCCTTCAAGGGTGAAAATTTTGAGACAATCGTCGAGCGGACACGCGCGGCGCTTGCGGCCAACGGTTTTGGCGTTCTCACCGAAATCGACGTCAAGGCGACGATGAAGAAGAAGATCGATGCCGAGATGGACAACTATCTGATCCTGGGCGCGTGCAATCCTGGCCTGGCCAACGAGGCAATCAAGATCGAGCCCCGGGTCGGCGCCATGCTGCCGTGCAATGTCATCGTGCGCTCGACTTCCGGCGATGAAGTCATGGTCAGCGCGGTCGATCCTGTCGCCTCCATGCAGGCCATCCCCAACGGCACGCTGCAATCGGTCGCGGGCAAGGTGCGGGACATGCTCAAGGACGTTGTTGCGGCGATCTGAGACCCTGCCCGCGCCTGCCTTTGCATGACCAAACGGAGATCCGGCTCAAGTGACGGCGATGATGGTTTTACACGGGTAAAAGCCGGACTGTCGGTTGACCTTTGGGCATTGGGACGCGAGTATTGACCGAACTCGCTGGTTAGGGAAAATAATGTCCGATGAAATCAATATCCAGGAAATGCTGCAGTTCATTTCAGAGGTTACGGATCCGCTTGAAATAAAACTTGCGGGCCAGGCCTTTATGGAGAAAGCCCCTCCGGAGCGGGCAGTTGAATTTGCGTCGGCTCTGAGTTTCGGAAATCCTTTCTACATTCCCAATGTCAGCGAAGAAAATGCCGCACAGTTGGCGATCAGCGTTCATCAGTTCGCTGAACTCATCATGCGGGCGCGGGTAACTTGCCATCATGCTGAACAAGCCAATATCCTGGTTGCATGCGCGCCAAAATCCGCATCAACCTTTATCTGGGGATCCCTGACGCGCGCAGCCGGCCTGCCCGGGGTGAGCCTGTCAGCGGCTGCCATGTCACCGCAGTCGACTTCAAGACTCGGGATGAACCTGCGCGAGCAGGAAACCGACGAACTGGCCCTGATCCGCAATGGCATCAACGGCATGGGCTATGTCGCCCAGCATCATATCCGTTGCACGCCCTATCTCTGCCGACAGATGCACCTTTACCGGATCAAGCCAATCGTCACCTACCGCAACTATTTTGATACGCTCGTCAGTCTCGATGACATGTTCCTCGACTGGCGACCTGCTGAAAACGCAACCGATCTCAACTTTTTCGATGACGGGCTGCCTTCGAATTATGTCGACATGGATCGCGAGGATCGACTGCACCTTCTGGCTGACAGGAGTACGGTGTTCTACATCCAGTTCTATCTGACCTGGAAGAAGTGCGAGGCCATGGGCCTGGTCGAGCCGCTTTGGGTTTCCTACGAGAAGGATTTCCAGGGCGACAAAACAAAACTGGCCGAGAGAATTGCAGCATTTGTCGGTGGAAATCACATCGACGCCGCCAAGCTCGCCGAACAATTTGGCTCCACCGATCCGGACAAGGCACTTCGTCTCAACAAGGGGACAGTCGGCAGGGGCAAGGATATCCCCCAATCGGTCCGTGACAAGGTGCATGGGATATTCAGCCGGTATGACTCCGAGGCCGATTTTTCGGAGTTGCTCAAGGCAGCGTAGCCTGCGGACATCCAGGTCGCGACCGTCCGACCACGGGATGTAATTGCCGGCCATCATGGAATGTCAGGGTTGATTCAACATCGGTTAAGCCCGAACTGGTAATACGGTCGAATTGCTCGTGCCCATCGGGCATTTCGGATCGGAATCATGTACGGACCAAATACAGTCGCCGCACGGAGAATGGTCAAGCGCGCCGTCATTCAGGGCGGGCTTGAGGCGGTATCGCTGTTGTCGAGAACCGGGTTCATGCCGCGGGCGCGGGGCCTGGGGGCGATCTTTACCCTGCATCATGTCCGGCCGGCCCTTCACAAGGATTTCAATCCGGCAGCGCACCTCACGGTCACGCCCGAGTTTCTCGATGCAAGCATCACCCGGCTGAAGAACGACGGCCATGTTCCGGTGGCGCTGCATGATCTACCCGAATTTCTTGCCAATCCGGACCAGCCTGGACCGGCCATGGTGTTTACTCTTGACGACGGATACCGGGACAATGACCAGCATGCCCGGCCGGTGTTTGAAAAGCACGGAGTCCCCTACACGATTTTCATCTCGGGCGGTTTCGTCGATCGCACCCATTCGATCTGGTGGGAGACCGCCGAGCAACTGATCGGCAAGATCGACGAATTCAGCTTCGATTACGGCCATGGCGAAATCACCCTGCCGACCCGGACCCTGCTCGAAAAATACGCGGCCTTCGACCGGCTGCACAAGGCGCTCGCCTGCGCCGAGCAATCCGCCATCGTCGAACGGCTTGATGCCAAGGCCCGTCAGGCCGGGATCTGCCCGACCGGCATTGTCGACCGGGAGGTCATGGATGAAGCGGAACTGCGGGAGATCGCGGCAACGCCGCTCGCCCATCTGGGCGCGCACACCATCGGTCACATGAACCTCGCCCATCTGGCGCCCGACCAGATGCGCTCCGAGATGGTCCGGTCGGCCGAGCGTGTCGCTGCGATCACCGGCGAGACGCCTGAAACAATGGCCTATCCCTATGGCGACCGCTGCGCTGCCGGTCCGCGGGAATATCGGGCCGCCCGCGAGCTTGGTTTCAAGCTCGCGGTGACCACGAATCCGGGCGTGCTGCATCGCGAAAGCCTGCAGGATCTGTTCGCGCTGCACCGAATTTCGCTCAACGGCTATTATCAGAAAAGCCGCTATGTGGGCGCGCTCGCCTCGGGCATTCCGTTTGCGCTGAGCTGAGCCTCGCCTTCCGGCTGGGTATCGCCACCTACGCGCTTACGGATAAAGCCGGGTCTTGTCCCAGTCGTCAGCGTTGCGCGTGAACACGACCCGGTCGTGCAGCCGGAACGGCCGGTCATGCCAGAACTCTATGGATTGCGGCACGATCCGGAAGCCCGACCAATGCGGCGGCCGAGGAATCTCGCCGATCGCATGCCTGGCGGTGTATTCGGCCACGGCCTTTTCGAGCGCGAAGCGGCTTTCGAGCGGACGCGACTGTTTTGATGCCCAGGCGCCAATCCGGCTGCCGCGCGGGCGCGAGGCGTAATATTCATCGGCCTCGGCGTCGCTGACCTGCTCCACCGGGCCGCGGACCCGCACCTGCCGCCTCAGCGATTTCCAGTGAAAGCACATCGCCGCCTTCATCGATCCGAGGATTTCCTGGCCCTTGGCGCTTTCGAAATTGGTGTAGAAGACGAATCCGCGCTCATCAAACCCCTTGAGCAGCACCATGCGCACATCCGGCAGGCCATCGGCGTCGACAGTCGCCAGCGCCAGTGCGTTGGGATCATTGGGTTCAGAGGCCGTAGCGTCCTTCAGCCATTCGGCAAAAAGCCGGTAGGGCTCGGCCGCTTCGGTGAAGTCACCAGTTGTTAACCCTGTTTCGGTCATAGTCTTTCCTCATGCCTCCAGGCCGGAGTGGCAGTGCAGTGGCGATTGACCTAACAGAAGCGAACAAAGTGGAAAAGGGCGGGAAGCTGTACCGCGCGCTTTTGGCGCTTATCATTCCTGCTAGCCTCGCGCTGTCGGGATGCATGGGCGCGGGTTCATCCGCCGTTTCGGCGCTTTCCGTAGACCAGATGACCACCGCGGCAATTTCGCCGCTGTCCGCCGATAGCGAGATCATGTCCGACGAGACCGTGATCCGCGAACTTGTCGGAGGACTGAGCCAGACTGAACTGAACGATCCCCGGCCCTGGTCAAATCCCCGCACCGGGTCCGCCGGCGTGGTGTCCGGTCTGACAACGGTGACCGAGGGGGGGAGGACCTGCAGGCAGTTCAGGACCACGCGCCACGGCTATGACGGGGTTGGCCTGTTTGATGGCCGCGCCTGCCTCCGTCCGGATGGCGGCTGGGATCTTGTCAGCCTGGAGCGCACTCGCAGCTGATCCCTCACCTGTTGATTTTCATGATCTATCCTGGTTCGTGTTTGGCTTTTGGGATGGGGACATCTGGCCCCGAACGGTGGCGCCGGCGACGTTTTTCCGCTCTTTTCCTTTTGTACACGGATGGTTAGCAAATCCTCGCTACGCTCCCTCGGGTAAAGCCCATACGGGAATTGTAACATGCGTAGTCCGTACACGGTGCTCGGCGTCAGCAAGACGGCCAGGACTGAAGATATCAAGAGCGCCTACCGGCAGCTCGCCAAGACATGGCATCCGGATCAGAATCCGGGCGATCCGCAGGCCGGCGGCCGGTTTGCGGAAATTGCCCATGCCTACAAATTGCTGGTCGATTCCGAACTGCGGATGAAATTCGACAGCGGACAGATCGACGCCCGGGGGCGGCGGCAGGCCAAACCGGCCCGCGGTTTTACCGTCAACCCCTTCAAGGCTTTCAAGGAAGCCATGGGCAGGCAGACGATGGGCGCCGCTTCCGGCGCAAACGCCGGCGATGATCCGGGCGACAAACTGGACGAGGCAAGCTTCAAGGACATGGTGGCCCATATCTTTGGGGAAGCAGCGGCCAGGCAAGCCAAGCAAAATGCTGCCAGGGACGCGGCACGGGACAAGCAGACCTCCGGACGCCGGACGGAGACAAACGCGCCTGGAATGGATGAAGATCCCCTGGATGCGCTTGATGCGCTTTTCGCAAAATGGAAGACCCGCCAGAAGCCGCAATCGGCGCTGCCGGCGACCCGGCACCACGTCGAGATCAGCCTCGAATCCGCCCTTGCCGGTACGCGCGCGGACATTATCTTCGAGGGCGGCAGATCCGTGGCCTTCGCGGTGCCGGCGGGAACCGTCGACGGGGCCGAGATCCAGGTTCCCTCACCCGATCCGTCCGCGCTCGGCGATGCCATCGTCACCATCCGTCACCAGAAGCACCCGCATTTTCATTCCTCGGGCGCCGATCTGCACGGCGAGCACGGTATTGCGCTTGCGGAGGCTGTGCTCGGCGGATCCATTGTTTTTCGGGGCCTCGATGGTCCCCTGAAGATCGAAGTTCCGCAGTGGTCCGGATCCGACACTGTGCTTCGCGTCCAGGAAAAGGGACTTCCCACCGCCAAGGGCCGGCGCGGCGCGCTTCTCGTTCACCTGCGGGTGATGCTGCCGGAAAAACCGGATCCCCGGCTGATCGATCTGATGCGGTCGGGCGGGAAGGAACTCTATATTTGAAGCTTTTGAAACAATCGTCCGGCGCCGAGCGCCCGTAACCACCGTGACTTGCAGCCAGAGGCCCCGTGTGCCATAGCCTGCGCGACAAATTCGAGGGAGAATGCAATGGCTGACACTTCCGGCCTGATGAAAGGCAAACGCGGCCTGATCATGGGCGTGGCCAACAATCGGTCCATCGCCTGGGGCATTGCAAAGGCTTGCGCCGACGCGGGCGCCGAACTGGCGCTCACCTACCAGGGCGAAGCGCTGAAGAAGCGCGTCGAACCGCTGGCCGCTGAACTTGGCGCCATTGTCGCCGGTCACTGCGACGTCACCGATCTCGACACCATCGACGCCGTGTTCGCCGAAATCGAATCGAAGTGGGGCAAACTTGACTTCGTGGTTCACGCCATTGCGTTTTCCGACAAGGATGAGCTCACCGGCCGCTATGTCGAGACCAGCCGGGAGAACTTCAACCGCACCATGGATATTTCGGTCTATTCGCTGACGGCGGTGGCCAAGCGGGCCGAGCCCTTGATGACCGATGGCGGTTCGATCCTGACGCTGACTTATTATGGCGCCGAGAAGGTGATGCCGCATTACAATGTCATGGGCGTCGCCAAGGCAGCTCTTGAGGCGAGCGTGCGCTATCTCGCGGTCGATCTCGGCGGCTCCAACATCCGGGTCAACGCGATTTCGGCCGGCCCGATCAAGACATTGGCCGCTTCGGGCATCGGCGATTTCCGCTATATCCTGAAGTGGAACGAATACAATTCGCCGCTCAAGCGCACCGTGACCATTGATGAGGTCGGCGATTCGGCGCTCTATCTGGTGTCGGACCTGTCACGCGCCGTCACCGGAGAAATCCTGCATGTCGATTCGGGCTATCACACGGTCGGCATGAAGGCTGTTGATGCGCCTGACATAAGCGTCGTTTAGGATCAGCCTTCAGAGGCTCAAAGCGAGACCAGGACCAACGGCATGCTTCTCTATGTGATCCGCCACGGACAGACGGACTACAACCGGGAGGAGCGGCTTCAGGGCGCGCGCGACATCCCGCTCAATGACACCGGCCGCAGTCAGGCAAGGGCGAACGGCCGCACGCTGGCGTCAATTCCGGATCTCGAATTTCCGCTATCGCAATTTGACTGGGTGGCAAGCCCGCTGGGGCGAACCCGTGAAACCATGGAGCTTGTGCGTGAAGCGGCCGGCCTTGAGCCCGGCGGATACCGCACCGATCCGCTGCTGATCGAACTGTCGTTCGGCGACTGGGAGGGGCAAACGCTCGACGAAGTGGCGGTTCATTCACACCACCTCATCATACAACGCGATGAGGGCAAATGGGATTTCCGGCCGCCAGGCGAGCGGGCTGAAAGCTACGCCATGCTGGCCCATCGCATCGACCGGTTTCTGACCACACTCACCGGACCTACGATCTGTGTCGCCCATGGCGGTGTCGTGCGCACCCTGTTCAACAGGATCGGCAATGTGGCGGGAGACGATGCGGCGATGATCGACATTCCGCAGGACCGGGTGCTGAAGATCAAGGACGGCGCCATCGGCTGGGTCTGACATCGGTCCGATCTCAGCAGAGCAGGCTTTTCCCCGCGCGGATGCGCGGCTAGATTGGCCGTCCTTCACGGGCCTTCGGGCGGCGGCGCGGGAGCCGTTGCACGCCGAATGTCTGGTCACCTGGACGGAGACGTCATGAGCACCAATCTTTCCGGCGGTTGCGGATGCGGCGCCCTGCGCTACCGGCTCAGGACCTCGCCGATGATCGTGCATTGCTGCCATTGTAGGGACTGCCAGCGCCAGACCGGCAGCGCCTTCGTCATCAACGTCATCATCGAACGCGACAATATCGATCTCGAGCAGGGCGCCACGGCGGTCTATGCGATGCCGACCGACAGCGGCCGCCCGCATGACCTGTACCGCTGCGCCGAGTGCGGCGTCACGGTCTGGTCGGACTACGGACGGCGCCGGACCATGGTTTTCGTGCGTGTCGGCACGCTCGACGAACCGGCGCTGCTGCCGCCGGACGTGCATATCTACACGCGGTCCAAACTGCCGTGGGTGGGGTTGCCGCCGGACGTGCCGGCCTTCGGGATTTTCTATTCGAGCGTCGACGAGTTCTGGCCCGAAGAGGCCAGGAGGCGGCGCAGGGCGCTGGGGTTCTAGTTACTGTCGCGCTCGAATGATTTCCTTGGCGCGATAACGTCCATGCACCAAATCAAAGTCTTGCAGCGAATTTGCGCATCCGGATGGATGCGCGGCGCCGGGGGGTGTCACCCCTGTCTGCCCAAGGGCCGCCAAAGGCCCCGGTTCGAGGCGGGGTCCGTTACTGCGCCAGTTCGAGATCGTTGATCATCCGCTTGCCATCAATCTCGGTGTAGAAGATCACCACTTCCACATCCTTCTCCAGGCCTTCGAAATTGAACTCGGCCGGCGTCTGGTAGACCTTGCCGTCGCTGAGCTTGATGGTCTGCTCCGCAGTTGAGACCTCGGCGATCAGGCCGGTGGCATCAGCGCTTTGGGCCCAGGACGAGAAAGGGGCGAGCATGGCGGAAACAGTCAACAGAGCGGAAATTGCAAAACGCATCGGACAGTCCTTGATCATTGGATTCGAGTTGCCTCTTTCAAGGGGCAGAATGTGGCAAAATTTATGGCGGCATGTGAAACGTAAACATTCGTGATGTCAACGAAGCAGCGCCGGTCCGAGGCTCATTGCACAAAAAGACTTCCCCCCGCCCCCCGATTTCCTCTAGAAGTCACGGCAAATGTTCAAAAGCGGGCTCGCCCCGCCCTGGTGATGGTTCAATCGCATGTCGCACAACACTTTCGGCCACCTGTTTCGCGTGACCACCTGGGGCGAAAGCCACGGCCCGGCGCTCGGTTGCGTGGTTGACGGCTGCCCGCCCGGCATAAGGTTCACCGAAGCCCAGTTGCAGCACTGGATGGACAAGCGCAAACCGGGCCAGTCGCGCTTTGTCACCCAGCGCCGCGAAGACGATCTGGTCAAGGTCCTGTCGGGCGTGATGCCGCAGGAGGATGGCAGCCTGATCACCACCGGCACGCCGGTGTCGATGCTGATCGAGAACACCGACCAGCGGTCCAAGGACTATTCGGAAATCGCCAAGCGCTACCGCCCCGGCCATGCCGACTTCACCTATGACGTCAAATACGGCCTGCGCGACTATCGCGGCGGCGGCCGCTCCTCGGCGCGCGAAACCGCGGCGCGCGTGGCGGCCGGCGGGCTGGCGCGGCTGGTGGTTCCGGGCGTGATTGTCCGCGCAGCACTCGTGCAGATCGGCCAGCACAGGATCAACCGTGACAACTGGGACTGGGCCGAGGTGGACAACAACCCGTTCTTCTGCCCGGATCCTGCCATGGTGCCGGTGTGGGAGGACTATCTCGACACGATCCGCAAGGCGGGCTCTTCGGTGGGCGCCGTCATCGAGGTGGTGGCCGAAAACGTGCCCGCCGGTCTCGGTGCGCCGATCTATGCCAAGCTCGACCAGGACATTGCCGCAAACCTGATGTCGATCAACGCGGTCAAGGGCGTGGAGATCGGCAATGGTTTCGAGGCAGCCTCCATCAGCGGCGAGGAGAATGCCGATGAAATGCGCATCGGTTCCGATGGCCAGCCCGTGTTCCTGTCCAACAATGCCGGCGGCATCCTCGGCGGCATCTCGACCGGACAGCCGGTTGTCGCCCGGTTTGCCGTCAAACCCACCTCCTCGATCCTCAACGAGCGGCGCTCGATTGACTCCGACGGCCAGGAGGTGGATGTGAAGACCAAGGGCCGTCATGACCCTTGCGTCGGCATCCGCGCCGTGCCGATCGGCGAAGCCATGGTGGCCTGTGCACTCGCCGACCACTATTTGAGAGACCGCGGCCAGACCGGCCGCCTCGACTGAAAGACCTCAGCCATGACGTATGACCAAGCCCGCGTCGTTGACGCCATTCGTGCATTTGAAGCCGGCGAAATCGTCGTTGTCACCGATGACGGAGGCCGCGAGAATGAAGGCGACCTGATCGTCGCCGCGGTGCACTGCACGCCCGAGAAGATGGCCTTCATCGTGCGCCACACCTCCGGCATTGTGTGCACGCCGATGCCGCGCGAGGAAGCCAAGCGGCTCAACCTCACCGCCATGGTGGCTGAAAACGATTCGGCGCACACCACGGCGTTCACAGTCTCGGTCGACTACAAGCACGGCACCACGACGGGGATCTCGGCGGACGACCGCACCCTGACCGCGCGCAATCTCGCCAATCCCAACGCGGGCGCCAGCGACTTCACCCGTCCGGGCCATATCTTTCCCCTGATCGCGCGCGAGGGCGGGGTGCTGATGCGCTCGGGCCATACCGAGGCGGCGGTGGATCTGTGCCGGCTCGCGAGCCTGCCGCCGGTCGCGGTGATCTGCGAACTGGTCAATGATGACGGCACCGTGACGCGTGGCCCCCAGGTCGACGACTTCTCCGTCCGGCATGGCCTCAAGCAGGTGTCGGTGGCCGATCTGATCGCCTACCGCCAGCGCAAGGAAACACTGGTCCATCACGTCGACAGCTTCGATGTGGAAACCGTCGCAGGCCCCGCCAAGGCCTATTCCTACAAGCTGCCCTGGGATCCGATGCATCACCTGGCCGTGGTCTTCGGCGACATCCGCGATGGCGTCGATATTCCCGTCAGGCTGCATCTCGAATCCGTCGTCGAGGACGTGTTTTCCAAACAGGATCCGATGACGGCGATCATGGAGCGAATGGCCTCCCAGGGCCGTGGCGTGGTGGTCTACTTGCGCGAAGGGTCGGTCGGCGTCGGCCAGCGGGCCTCGCGGCGGGAGGTTGCCGATGACGGGGAAGGCCATGCCGAGGCGCAGGCGCGCGAGGACGAGTGGCTCGAGATCGGTCTCGGTGCCCAGATCCTGAGGGACCTCGGAATCTCCTCGATCCGGCTCTATGCGTCGCGCGAACGCCACTATGTCGGGCTGGAGGGCTTTGGCATCAGGATCTCGTCCACCGAGATCATCTGAGGCAGGTCAAATGTGCGGCGCGCTTTCCCGTCGAAGGACCGGCCTTTGGCGCAGATGACAGCTTCCATTCCGGTTGCTCTCTCCGCTGTCTTGTGGCTGGCCGTAACCCCGGCCCAGGCGCGCCCCGTCTGCATGATCGTGGCCAGCACTTCGGGGACCATCCTGCACGAGGACGGTGATTGCCGGACACGGGTCACCCCGGCGTCGACGTTCAAGCTTCCGCTGAGCCTGATCGGATTTGATTCGGGTTTTCTCAAGGATGCGCAGGATCCGGTCCTCACCTACCGGAAGGGCGATCCGGACTGGGGCGGCAAGGCGTGGACGCAGCCCAACGATCCGGCGAGTTGGCTCCGGCATTCGGTTGTCTGGTACTCGCAGCGCATCACCCGCGCCCTCGGGACCGCAGAACTCACGCGCTACGCTGCCAGCTTTGATTACGGCAATGCGGACATGTCCGGCGATCCCGGCAAGGACAACGGGCTTGAACGGTCCTGGATTGCCTCGTCGCTGAAAATCTCGCCCGTGGAGCAAGTCCTGTTCCTCGGCAAGCTCATCGAGCGCCGGCTGCCCGTGGCGGCGAACGCCATCGACCAGACGATCGCGATCGTCGAGAGCCAAACTGCCGGCGGCTGGACCGTCTCGGGCAAGACCGGAACGGCCTATCCAAGAAAAGCGGATGGCTCCTTCGACCGGGCGCGGGCCTGGGGCTGGTATGTCGGCTGGGCCCGGCGCGACGGAAGAACGCTGGTCTTCGCTCGCCTCGACCAGGACGAGACGCAGCAATCCGTGTCCGGCGGCCTGCGTGCCCGGGATGCGCTGCTCGGGGAATGGGAAGCCATCGCCGGATCGCTCCCGCGATAGCGCGGGCGGTCAGCCCTGCCCCTTGTAGACCCGCACCGCCTCGCCGAAAGCCCGAAACAGCGCCTGGTTGATCGGATTGCCTTGCGGATCATACTCGGCATGCCATTGCACGCCGAGCGCAAAGCCTTGCGCCGCCCTGAAGCGAATCGCCTCGATGGTGCCGTCCTCGGCCCAGCCTTCGGCAATGAGATCCGGTCCCAGTTCGAGAACGCCCTGCCCGTGCAGCGAATTCACCCGGATTGTCTCGCGCCCCAGAATATGGGCAAAGACGCCATCGGGAACCAGTTGCACGTCATGGCGGTCGGCGAAGACCACGGCCGGATCGGGATGGATTTCCCCGGTCTCGAGGCGGGGCATGCGATGGTTCATGCGGCCTGGAATGTCGCGGATTTCGGGATGCAGCGAGCCTCCGCCTGCGACATTCATCTCCTGAAAGCCGCGGCATATGCCAAACAGCGGAACGCCGCGGGCGACGCAGGCCTCGATCAACGGCAGCGCCACCGCATCGCGGGCGATGTCATAGGGCTCATGCCGGGGATCGGGCTCGGCGCCGAACAGGCTCGGGTGCACATTGGCCCGCGCCCCGGTCAAGAGAACGCCATGCACGACGGAAAGCAGATCCGATATGTCCGTGATAAGCGGATTGCCGGCGAAAATCAGCGGCAAGGCGCCGGTGACATCGGCGACGGCCTGGAGGTTCTTTTCCCCGGCCATCTGCACCGAGAACCTGTTCTCCACACTGTAGGAATTGCCGATGATGCCAATGACAGGCTTGACCATGAATTCGTCCCGCACACAGATTCGCGCCGCGCGAACAGGCGGCCACTGATCCGTGTGTTCCACACAAGGCCGCGATCAACAACTCCAGGCCTTTAAAAAATGTGGGATTTCATGCCGATTCCAGGTGACCCTGCCCGATGCCCCTGTCAGTCGCCGGTCCAGCCCTCGGCATAGACGACCTCGCTGACGCCGGCGAAGCGGGCGATGCGGGTCAGTTCCGCCTCGAGCCGCGCCATGCGTCCGGCCGATGCGCGGACCTTCGGCTCCAGCCAGAGCCTCGCGACATTGAGCGTATCGGCCTTGCGGTCGGCCCTCATGTCGATGCGGCCGATCAGACGGTCGCCCTCAAGCAGCGGAAAGACGTAGTAGCCGTATTCCCGCCTGGCTTCCGGCACGAACACCTCGATGCGGTAGCGGAAGCCGAACAACCGTTCAGCGCGGTTCCTGTCGCGCAAGAGCGGATCGAACGGGCTCAGCACCCGGATGCGCGCGGGCGGTTCGGGCCAGTCCTGAGGGTCTGGCGAGAGGCCGGGAAATGCAAAGGAAGCACGGGGTTTGACGTCGCCGGTGCATTCGATCTCGACTTCCTCGAGGCCCTCGCGGTTGGATCTCACCCAGTCTTTTGCCTCCTCCGGCGACACCAGGTCCCAGAAGGCCGCGATTTCGCCGTGGGTGGCAAAGCCCAGCCGCGAGAGCGCGCTGCGGCAGGCCCAGTCGACGAACTCGGCGTGGCTCACCTCCTGCTCGAGATGATGCCCCGGAATGACCCGCTCGCTCAGGTCGTAGATTTTCTGGAAGTTCTCCCGGGCGCTGATCGCCAGCTTGCCGGTGTGCCAGAGGAATTCAAGCGCCGTCTTGGACGGATGCCATTCCCACCAGCCGCCGGACTTGTGGTCGGCCTCCTTGACCTCGCGCGCGAGAATCGCCCCGCCTTCAGTGATCTTCGCATAGGTTTCGTCAAAGGCCTTGTCGAAGCCCTGGCCGTGCCATTTCGCCCATCGCACACGCATTGAGGCCTCGCGCCGCCGGAAGCGGTGCTTCCAGTAGGGATAAAAAGCGCACGGGATGATCGAGGCGTCATGGGTCCAGTGCTCGAACAGCGCCCTGTCCTCTTCCAGCAACTGCCTGAGATGCTCGCGCCGGAAGGTCTGGTTGCGCGAAAACAGGATCTGATTGTGGGCGCGCTCGACCGTGGAAATGCTGTCGACCTGGACAAAGCCAATATCATGAATGAGCTCAAGCAGACCCTGCTTGGTCAGCGCACGGGCGGGCGATGCTGAAAGCCCCTGCCTGGCCAGGAAGATCCGCCGCGCGGCCATGTTCGAAATCTGAATCACCATCACGCGAGCTTACATGCGTTCGCGCTTTGTTCAAGTCCGGGCGGCCGGTCTCGCGCGGCAGCGCTTCGCGCCTGCACCGCTCTGGCGCATCCGCCGCAAAGGTGACAGCTCCCGGCACTTCCATTATCGAAGGCACTGGCATCGGCCGGATTTCATCGCTAGATAGAGTTCATGACCACATTTTACTATTACAATCCGATCTGCCTCGAACATCTCACGCCTGCCGGCCACCCGGAGCGGCCGGACCGGCTCAAGGCGCTCGAGGCGATCTTCGAACACGAGCATTTCAACACGCTGGTGCGGCATCTGGCGCCCGAAGCGGCTGCCGAATCCGTACTGCTGGCCCACCCCGAGGAATATCTGGCGCGCATAAAAGCTGCCATTCCCGAGAGCGGCTTCGCCAGGATCGATTCGGACACGGTGGCGAGCCCGAGGTCGATGGAAGCGGCGCTGATCGGCGTCGGCGGCGCCATGGCCGCAGTCGATGCGGTGTTCCGCAAGGAGGCCGACAATGCCTTTGTCGCCACAAGGCCGCCCGGCCACCATGCCGAGAAAAACACCTCGATGGGCTTCTGCCTGTTCAACCAGGCGGCAATCGCCGCAAGACACGCCCAGAAGGTCTATGGCGCCGAACGCGTGGCGATCATTGACTGGGACGTGCACCACGGCAACGGCACCCAGGACATCTTCTACGACGATCCGAGCGTAGTGTATTGCTCCACCCACCAGATGCCGCTTTATCCGGGCACCGGCGCGCGCTCGGAAACCGGCAAGGGCAACATCTTCAACGCCCCCTTGTCGGCCAATGACGGCAGCGACCATTTCCGTGAGGCGTTCCGCACCAAGATCCTTCCCGCGCTTCAAGAGGCGCACGCCGACCTCATCATCATCTCGGCAGGCTTTGACGCCCATCACCGCGATCCGCTCGCGGAGATCAACCTGGTCGCCGACGATTTCGACTGGGCGACGGGCAAGGTGATGGAAATCGCCGGCCGCACTGCGGGCAACCGTCTCGTCAGCCTGCTCGAAGGCGGCTATGATCTCGTGGGTCTGGCGGAATCGGCCGCCGCCCATGTGATCCGGTTGCAGGAGGGCTGAGGGATGAGCGAGACCAGGGAGATCACGGAGCTGAGTTTCGAAGAGGCCGTGGCCGAGCTGGAGCGTATCGTCGAACAGCTGGAACGCGGCGACGTGGCGCTCGACAAATCGATCGAGATCTATGAGCGCGGCGAAGCCCTGAAGGCGCATTGCGAGAAGCTGCTGTCGGCTGCCGAAAAGCGGATCGAGAAGATCCGGCTTGACCGGCAGGGCCAGCCGGTTGGAACCGAGCCGCTGGATACGGAATAGGCGGGGCCGTCCAGCGCCCGCGAACAGGAGGATGGCATGAGCTTCTTTCCCGGCGGCGACCCGGAACCCGGTGATGCCTTTTCCTGCGACGCGATCGAACACCTGATCATCCCCTCCTCGCGCGATATCGGCGGCTTTTCGGTGCGCCGCGCCCTGCCTACGGCGCGCCGCCGCATGGTGGGACCGTTCATCTTCTTCGACCGGATGGGACCCGCCATTCTCAAGGGCGGCGATGCCATGGATGTGCGCCCTCACCCGCATATCGGGCTTTCCACCGTCACCTATCTGTTCGACGGCGCGATTCGCCACCGCGACAGTCTCGGCACCGAAATGGTGATCAGGCCCGGCGACGTGAACCTGATGACGGCGGGCCGCGGCATTGTCCATTCCGAGCGGACTCCTGACGAGATGCGCGGCGGCGAGATGGCGATCTCCGGCCTGCAGACCTGGCTGGCGCTGCCCGATCATCTTGAGGAGATCGATCCGGTGTTCTCCCACATTGCCACCACGGCCCTGCCTGAAATAACCGATCACGGCACCCGCGCCCGCGTGGTCATGGGCAGTTTTGGCGGATCCGTTTCGCCCGTGCCGCAGCACGTCGGCACGCTCTATGTCGATCTGGCGCTGGAGCCATCTGTATCGGCGCCGTTTGACGCCCAATGGGAAGAGCGCGCGATCTACCTGCTGGAGGGCGAAATCGAGATTGCCGGCGACCGCTTCGGCCCCGATCAGCTGCTGGTGCTTCGCCCCGGTGACGCCATCACCATCACCGCCGGACCAATTGGCGCGCGGATGATGCTGTTTGGCGGCGAAAGCATCCCCACCAAACGCCATATC
>Ga0180017_100015_pt1 | contig 84233 bp, 73 predicted proteins | sample KR46_S_MetaG_FD_129674 | JGI IMG/M metagenome (GOLD analysis project Ga0180017, IMG submission 129674) | Groundwater microbial communities from the Olkiluoto Island deep subsurface site, Finland - KR46_S_MetaG | ecosystem: Environmental > Aquatic > Deep subsurface > Groundwater | place: Finland...
CCCCTTTGATCCTTCAGAGAATATAGACGCGGGCATCCGGTACCTGCGCTATCTTCTCGATACGTTTCCGGACAGGCGTCTTGCCGTGGCGGCATACAATGCCGGGCCAAACGCCGTAAAAAAATACGGGGGAATTCCTCCGTACGCCGAAACTCAGAACTATGTCGAAAAAGTTTGGGCGCGACTGCAAAACTACGAATAAAATATGAAAATCAACGTACCAAACGCTCTGACCGTGTTTCGAATCATGGCCGCGCCCTTCATTGTCGCGCTGCTGTATTTTCCCTCACGGACCACCTGTCTGCTGGCCACAATTTTTTTTATTGTCGCCATCCTCACCGATCTGGCCGACGGGTTCTGGGCCAGAAAATACAACCAGGTCACCAATTTCGGGAAATTTCTCGACCCTCTGGCGGACAAGGTACTCATTGCCTCGGTCATGATCATGCTTACCGCATTGAACTGGATTCCGGCATGGATCGCCATCATTGTCATAGTCCGGGAATTGCTTGTTACAGGACTGCGGGCCATTGCCGCGGACAAGGGGCAGGTCATCGCAGCGGACAACTATGGCAAGATGAAGACAATCATGCAGAGCGTCGCGATGATTCCGCTCATTTATCATTACCCATTGTTCGGCATTGACGTGGCCCAGGTGGGTTTTCTGTTGCTGCTTGTCGCCGTTGCACTCACCTTGTACTCGGGATGGAACTATCTTTACAGCTTTTACCGGATTTGGGCAGACTGAAGTTTGCGTTTTGTTTCTTTTGAATTTCGTGTATGCATTGCTCCGAAGAATCGAATTGAAAGGTGCGACAAGAAACAGCTTTCCCATTTCCCTATCTCGATTTTGCGAACAGCTCCTTTGGAGGACGGTATAAATGGCTCAAATAGATGCTTTTTTTAAGATGATGCATGAACTTGGGGCCTCGGATCTTCATCTCTCATCCGGTTCGCAACCAATCATCCGCCTTCACGGCGAAATGCAACGCATCAAGTATAAATTTCTTGAGCACGAAGAACTCAAGAAGATGCTCTACGAAATCACACCCGAAAACAAGATCAAGACCTTCGAAGAAAGCGGCGATGTGGATTTTTCCTACGAAGTGCCGCATCTGGCTCGCTACCGCGCCAACTTCTTTATGCAGAAACGTGGAATCGGCGCGGTTTTCCGTGAAATTCCCCAGAAAATCCTGACCATCGACGATTTGGGGCTGCCCGGCATCCTCAAGAATCTGGCCCTGCTGCCGAAAGGGCTCGTTCTGGTTACCGGCCCCACAGGCAGCGGTAAGTCCACCACCTTGGCCGCCATCGTCGATTACGTGAACAAGATCCGCAAGGATCACATCCTGACCATCGAAGATCCCATCGAATTCGTGCACGAACCCCAGAACTGCCTGGTCAACCAGCGCGAGGTCGGGCGCGACACCATGAGCTTCAGCGCGGCGTTGCGCGGAGCGCTGCGCGAAGATCCTGACATCATCCTGGTCGGCGAAATGCGCGATCTGGAGACCATTCAGCTGGCCCTGGAGGCGGCGGAGACGGGGCATCTGGTTTTCGCGACCCTGCACACCATCTCGGCATCGAAAACCATCGACCGCATCATCGAGGTCTTCCCCGGCGATCTGCAGGGCCAGATTCGTTCCGGCCTGGCCGATTCCCTGCGCGCCATCATCGCGCAGAACCTCTTCAAGCGCATCGACAAGCCCGGTCGGGTGGCCGGCATCGAGGTGCTCATCGCCACTCCGGCCGTGCGCAACCTCATTCGTGAAAACAAGATATTCCAGATCAACTCCGTGATCGAGACCGGACGCAAGTTTGGCATGCAGAGCATCGATGACGCCATCATGAAGCTTTTGACCGCCGGGATCATCGATGCCGAACAGGCTTACAACAAGGCGGCCACGAAGTCGAAATTCAGGGAATTTCTGACCAATCCGCCCCAAGATTTCACCGAGGTGTAATATGCAGCGAGCGCATCTTGACCATATTTTGCATCAGGTACTGGATTTTGCTCCGGATACCTCGGACATCCTCTTTACCGTGAACAAACAGGTGCAGGCCGAGGTGCACGGTGAGTTGATCAACGCGAAGATAGAGCCGAATCCGGGCCCGCTTCTCCCTATTCAGGTCGAAGCCATCGCCATGTGCCTCATGGGCCGCAACGTAAGGCTCTACCAGGACCAGCTGCGCAGCGGGTCCTGCGATCTTTCCTACGAGCTCCCCGGACGCTGCCGCTTCAGGGTCAACGTCCTGGGGCAGAAGGGTTCGCTGGCCATCGTCATGCGCAAATTGACATCCGTGGTGCCGACGATCAAGGAGTTAGTACTGCCGGAAGTCTTCTATGAAATGTCCAAGGAGAAGTTCGGCCTCATCCTGGTCACCGGCGCCACCGGAACCGGTAAAACCACCTCTCTTGCGGCCCTCATTGACAACATCAATCAGATGCACCGCAAACACATCGTCACCCTCGAAGATCCCATCGAATACGTTCACGAGCATAAGCTCGGCACCGTGAACCAACGCGAACTCGGTCTTGACTTCGACTCTTTTGCCTCGGGATTGCGCGCCGCTTTGCGCCAGGCTCCCAAGGTCATCCTGGTGGGTGAAATTCGCGACCGTGAAACCATCACCATCGCCCTGGAAGCTGCCGAGACGGGCCACCTCGTGCTCGGCACCCTGCACACCAGCGATACCGGACAGACCATCAACCGCATCATCGGCATGTTTGAGCTGGCGGAAGAGCGGCTGATCAGGTCGCGTCTGGCCGAGAGCCTGAAGTTCGTCGTTTCCCAGCGACTGATGCCGCGAATTGGCGGAGGTCGCGTGCCCGCCTTTGAAGTTTTAAAGTCCAATTTGCGAGTCAAAGAAGTCATTTACAACGGCGAAAGCGAAGAGAAGACCTTCTACACCATCGTCGAGTCCGGTGACGCCTACGGCATGGTCACCTTCGACAAGTACATCGCTGATTTGTTTTACGAGAATGTCATCTCCGAGGAAGTGGCCATGTTGTATGGTTCCGACAAGTCGCGCCTCGCCCAGATGATCGACAAAATCAAAACAGCCCGTGGAGAGAAGGTTACGGACATCGAAGGTCTTGAACTTGACCATGAGTATGAACGCAAGAGCTCTTTTTTCTAAAGAGGTGACCGATGGATATTAACTGCACTCATTGTAAATCCAGTTTTGTGCTGCCGGATGACCGTATTCCCGAAACCAAAAAATTCAAGCTCAATTGCCCCAAATGCAGAGAGCCCATAATTATAGATAAGGAAAACGAGGGCGACAAGATTGTCGCTCCTGAACACTTTCCCCATGATGCCACGGTGGCGCTGCTCTTCGTCAAGAACCGGGCGCTGGCTGACAGGATCAGCGTATTCCTGAAATCGCGGGGCATTTTTGTTTCCGAAGCTGGGCTCATCCATGACGCGCTCGATAAGGTGCGCATCAACTACTACAATATCATCATCCTCGAAGAATCGGAGCATTCCAAATCCATCCTGGCTGTTGTCAGAAAGTGGAACGGACTGCGTCGCCGGGACGTCAATATCATTCTGGTGGAGACCGACTGCAAGAGCCTGCATGCCAACGAGGCTTTTTTCAGAGGGGTTAACGCCGTTATCGGCGCAAAGGATTCCGAGCGGATCGAAAACATTCTGGACCTTGCCTTGGGCGAATTCAAAAGCTACATGGAACCTTGGGCTGTCGCATCGCAACGGCTTCATTTGAAAGGGTAAATCATGATTCATGGCAAGAAGCGGATCTTTCTTTTCATCTTATGTATCCTTAATATTTTTTTGGTTTTCAAGATTTTTGATGATGAGAGCGGGCTGCCTGTCTACAAAGACCTTAAGCTCAAGATCGAGAGTGTTCAGGAGAAGATCAACGACGTCGAGCTTCATAACAGACAAATCAGTTCCGAGATCCGCATTCTTAAGAAAAATGATCGCTACGTGGAGAGACTTATTAAACGTGAACTTTTCTATGTTGCCGACAATGAACTGATGTACATCATGAAATAATATGAACGATACACTACATCTTTTCGACGAATTGCTGGAACACGATTCCGGCTCGAAGATTTTTTTTCCCTTGGCCCGGCTGTATCGCAAGCAGGGTCATACGAACAGGGCCATTGAGATCGTGCAAAAGGGGATTGAACATCATCCCGATTATCTTGAGGCCCAGCTTTATCTGATTGAACTGCTGAGCGAGGTGGGAGACACGGCGGCAGCGGAAAACAAGGCTTTTGCGGTGTTTTCCAAGCTTCTCTCCTACGAGAAATTCTGGGTCTGCCTGCGCGCTCATTATGCCAAAACGCACCAGGCTGACCTTGCCCTGGCGTCGTTTCTTGTCGAGCGCAGCGCGCACGGTGAAGACGTCGATCTGCTCAAGGTTCTCAATTTCGGCATCTCGCATTATGCTGAGCTTATTTCCACCGATTCCCCCTGTGTTGAACCGGAGCAGGATCTTGACGCCGAAGAAGTTGCCCAGATCTGCATCAACTCCGGCATAAAAACCAAAACCATGGCCAAACTCCTGGCAGCTCAGGGTGAGTACACACAGGCCATCAAGATATACGACGACCTGCTTGAAGCCGTGGTTGGTGAGGACGAGCGCAAGGAATTGAGTACCCTACGGTCGCAGGCGCATCAGGAGTTGGGCAGTCAGCCGGACCCGGAATCGGAAAAGAACAACAAGCTCTACTATGTCTTGAACACGCTGGCCGACCGTCTGGAGCAGAAATTCACACCTGAGACACCAAATTCCGATTGAAATCTGCTCGCAGAAATTATCCTTGATTCTTTTTCTGCACGACTATAATTCGAATCCAATTTTCATGAATTTTCATATACGTGTGTTATTTTTCGGTTCTTTCTTATTCAATTCCAATCGATCCAGAGAGACTCTATGAAATTATTGATTCCAATCCTCGCATTAGTGTTGCTCGCAGCATGCCGGCCAGTGAGAACTACGCAGGACTACTACAACGAGTACGTAAATCCTGTAGCAAGCATCGATTATGAAGACAGTGTTTCTGCGAATGTCCCTGCTGAATTTTTGGATGACTACTACACGATTGACAGCAAAATTGTACGCCTCGCCGATCAGCTTGATCTTCTGGATGCACGCGTTGATTCATCATGGATCGATTTTCAAAAGTCCGTTCACCCGTGGATCAAATACATAGCCATCCTTGATCAGAATCAGCTTTTTGTCTCTGGTGACGACGCCCTTGGCTTTGATCCGGAGGTGCGCACCGGGTTGCTCGACTTGAGTTCCGGGAAGAGCAGGTATTTCCTGTTCAAAAATGACAGGGCGTTTTTTATTCACTATACATTTGCTTCCGATGAGCAGTACAAGGCGACCGTCGTTGAAGTCGATTTGACTGCTCTTACCGCAGAAATTCCGAACAACCGCACAATCATTGCCATCGATGATCAAATCTGCGGACCGGTAATTCCCAATCTGTCGGATGCATGCATCCGAGTGCAGAAATCGAAGAAATATTCCGGCAGCATTAAAATTGACGCCGGTAAATGGTACTGGATCAGAAGCATGGGCTCTGACAACCTCGTATATCTCCATCTGAATCAAGAGTAATATTTATGCGCCAAGTAACAGTTGTAGAGCATCTGCTTCTTCGTCAGAAAGAGCGGCCCATGGCTTCCGGTCGCTTCACCAGACTGCTGACCGAACTCATCCTGTCCGCCAAAATCATTGACCGCGAGGTTTCCAAGGCCGGACTCCTCGATGTGCTCGGGGCCACTGGCGAAGTTAACATCCAGGGTGAGGTCGTGCAGAAACTCGACGACTTTGCCAACCAGGTAATCATCCGCAGGATGGAACGGGCCGGTGTGCTTTGCGCCATGGTTTCGGAGGAGAACGCCGACTTCATCGAAATTCCCCGCCAGTTTCCAGTTGGGGACTACATTCTGATCTTCGACCCCCTCGACGGTTCGGCCAACATCGACGCCAATGTGAGCATCGGCACCATTTTCAGCATCTATCGCCGCACCTCCTTCGAACAGCAGGCCGTCAGCGTTGGCGATCTGCTCCAGAAAGGCTCCATGCAGGTTGCCGCAGGCTATATCATTTACGGGTCCTCGACCATGATGGTCTACACCGCCGGCAACGGCGTGCACGGCTTCACCCTGGATCCAAGCGTCGGCGAGTTTCTTCTCTCGCATCCGGACATAAAAATTCCGGAGCGCGGCCGGATCTATTCCGTCAACGAAGGGTATTCCTCCTACTGGGACGAGCCGACGCGTAACATCGTCAACTATTTCAAAGCAAGCGACAACGCCACGGGCCGTCCGTACAGCACGCGGTACATAGGTTCCCTGGTTTCCGATTTTCATCGCAACCTGATTTACGGCGGCATCTTCATGTATCCGGCCGACTCGCGGGATGCACGCAAGCCGTCCGGAAAGCTACGCCTGATGTGCGAGGCCGCGCCCATGGCCATGATCGCTGAACAGGCGGGGGGCCTTGCCACGGACGGTACCCAGCGGATTATGGACATCGAGCCGCAGGAACTGCATCAGCGAGTGCCCTTGTTCATCGGGTCCAAGAACGATGTGGAAGTTGTTCTCAAGTTCTACGCCGATGCGGCCAAAAGCTAGGACCGCCGTTTTGTCTTCGGCATTCTTCAAAGACGTGTGCAGATGATTTGTCTTGGCATCGAAACGTCGTGTGATGAAACCTCCGTCGCCCTTTGGCAGGATGGGCGTTTTCTCAGCGATCTCGTACACTCGCAGATTCACATGCATTCGGTTTTCGGAGGCGTTGTGCCCGAGCTCGCGTCGCGTGAACACCTGCGCCTGCTGGACAGCCTTGTTTGCTCCGCGCTGGAAGCTGCGGGCCGCCCTTCAGGGCAAGGCATTGATCTTGTCGCGGTGACGCGCGGTCCGGGTCTGCTCGGCGCGCTACTGGTGGGTATCGCCTATGCCAAGTCGTTCTCTCTGGCGCTCAAAGCTCCTGTCATCGGTGTCAATCACCTGCACGCGCATCTGCTGGCCTGCGACTTCACCGCGCCCATCGAGTATCCGGCCTTGGGCGTTCTGGTTTCCGGCGGACACACGCACCTCTACGATATGCCTCGACCCTGCGAATTCAGACTGCTTGGCAGAACGCTGGACGACGCGGCAGGCGAAGCCTTCGACAAGATTGCGAAACTCCTGAATCTGCCTTACCCGGGGGGAAAATACATTGATATTTTGGCCAGACACGGCACTGCCGATCCCAGACTTTTTTCCAAGCCGTATCTGCACAACGACAACTGTGATTTCAGCTTCAGTGGCCTGAAGACGGCGGTGGCCTTGTACGTGCAAAAGAAATCTTTCGCTGCCATCGATTACACCGATTTCAACGTCGATACCATTGCCCAGGAAATTAAAGACCTCTGTGCCACGGTGAATGACACCATTGTCGAGACGCTGCTCGAAAAGACCAGGCGGGCCTTGCGACTCTGCCCCGGAGTTAAAACATTGTGCCTTGCGGGGGGGGTGGCGGCCAACAGCCATTTACGCCGAAAATTCTCTGCGTTCGCCGAGGACCAGGGCCTCAAATTTTTAGCTCCCGCTCAAAACTATTGTGGTGATAATGCGGCTATGATAGCGTACGCAGGAGTTACGTGGGCACAGAAAGGCCTTATGAGTCCGATGGATTTCGAAGCCGTGCCCAGGGGAAGAAATGTTCCCGATGATTTTATTGTCAACCCTCTCTTCAAGGAGTGAATAATGGCTGCTCAAGTGAACGATGCCGGATTTGAAGCAGAAGTTTTGAAGGACGACCTTCCTGTATTGGTGGATTTTTGGGCACCGTGGTGCGGACCGTGCAGGGCTATTGCTCCCGTTATCGAAGAACTGGCCCTGGAATTCGAGGGCAAAGTCAAGATCTTGAAGATGAATGTCGATGAGAATCCCGGCACGCCAAGCAAATTCGGTATTCGCGCCATCCCCACCCTGATTCTGTTCAAGAATGGCGAGGTTGTGGAGCAGGTCACCGGAGCGGTCTCCAAGGCCAGTCTCAAGCAGATGCTCAGCGACAAGGTCTGATCGTCGTTTATCCTTGAGCGACTGACGAGGGTGGCTGCAAACCCGTGGCGGTCACCCCTTTTTATTTTTGAGAATCTGGAGCAACCCTCCGGATGAAGCGCCCGGATTCGGGGTCACTCGGCCCATCACTTCCATTTGCCGCGAGCCAGGTAATTGTAATGCGCAAATATTTGATTCTTTTTTCTTTTGTCCTGCTTTTGAACGGATGCGGGGCCATTGATTACTACTTCTTGACTCCGCCTGAAGACACCGCGCAGGAGCTTTTCGAAAATGCGCGAGGGTTCATGCAGGACAAGGATTACCCTGACGCCATTGACTCCCTGACCAAGCTCAACGACAGGTATCCGTTCAGTCCGTATGCAACCGAGGCGCGACTCATGCTTGGCGATGCCTACGCCCTCGACAGGCAGTATCTCGAAGCTGTGGATGCATACGAGGAATTTTTGAACATGCATCCCCGTCATGAGTCCATTGACTACGTTTTGTTCCAGATCGGGGTCAACAAGTTCGATTCGCACCGTTCCATCGACTTGCCGCAAACGCAGCTGGCCGAGGCGGTTGAATCTTTCAGGAGACTTGTCAGCGGGTATCCGCAGAGTGTGTATCGCGAGCAGTCTCTTGAATACATCGTCAAGTGCAGAACACTCATGGCCGAACACGAGATGTTCGTGGCCGATTTCTATTTCAAGTCCCAATCATACCGGGCCGCATGGACTCGCTATACGTATATCGTCGATAACTTCCCGGAGCTCGACGAAATCGTGAAGCTTGCCGAGTCCAAAGCCAAGGTGGCCTATTTCTATGCCCAGGAAGCCGACAACGACAGCAAGCGGCATCCGAGCAAATTAAAGCAGTATTTCGACTGGCTCTGAGCCGGTTCGGTTTTTCGCTTTGATCGGGGTGCCTTTTGGCACCCCTTTTTTTGTCCTTTTCAGCGCTCCCCCAGCGACCTGCGTTTTGCGCCAGTACCTTGGCGGAAAGAATCCGGGTGCGGCGTATCCATTCTGTCACGTTCCCGTCATCATTTCTCGACATTTTCCGCGCAAAAGGCGTCTACGGCGCTGTAGAACAACTTCGCCTGTCATCCACAAATCTCTGACGCAAGGTGCTGATGCTCATGGGAAATACTCTCGGATTTCAGACCAAACTCTCCGTTGTCACTATCGCCATCGTCCTGGTGACGGTTCTGTGTCTCACGGTTTCGCAGTTCTATATGGCCAACAAGGACGCCCTGCGCCAGGGAAGGGATGGGCTGAGCAGTATTTCAGCCACGCTGGCCGAGTCCGTGGCCTTGCAGCACTCGCTGATGCTGAACAAGATCCGCATTGACCGGGACATCATGAAAACCCAGTTCGAGCTGAGCGGATTTCCCGTGCCCGAAGTGCTCATGGAATTGGACATGGAGATTTTTGATCAGGACGGCGGCGAAGCGGAGGTGCGCGTCATCTCGGCTATCAAGCACGGTGTCGCCTACTTGCACGAAGGCAATTCGGTCATGCGCAAGGTTGCCGAGCTGACCGGCGGCGTGGCCTCGGTGCTTCAGGTTTACGAGGACAGGCTCGTGCGCATATCGACCTCGCTGGAAACGCCGCAGCCGGCCTGGGGCAAAGGTTCATATATCGGGCCTGATTCGCCGGTGCTGGCCGCCGTGCTGTCCGGACAGACTTGGGAGGGGATGCAGTGGCTGGGGGGCGCGTGGCGCATGACGGCCTATGTTCCGTTCACGGAGCTCAACGACGGCAGGATCATCGGGGCACTGGAAATTGCCCATCCGCTGATCAGCGATGCATTTTCGGATTTCGTACGCAATGTGCGCATCGGCGACCACGGCGGAACTCTGGCTTTCGATGCCCAGGGCAGACAGATCGTCGATCTGCCTGAAGTCCGCGAAGAAGCGGACACCATTGTTCAGGCCGGCAATGGCGTCAGGCACAGGACTCTTCTGACCCCAGACGGCAGGCATCTGGAGGTGTCCCTGCACACCTTTGAACCGTGGAACATGACTTTTGCCACCTGGGTCGCCACCGAGGACCTCATGGCCGGGGTCAGGGAAAGGCTGGTCAGAAATTCGCTCCTGAGCACGATCCTTCCGCTGGCCTTGTCGGTGATCCTCATCGGTGTGGCCGGGCGCGTTCTCATGGCCCCAGTGCGCCGTATGGCCGGATTGGCCGACGAGGTGGCCGCAGGGAACTACACCGCGACCATCGTTTACCCGGCCCGTGACGAAATCGGACATTTGGCCGAATCCCTGAACTCCATGGTTGCCGGTAGCAGGGAAGTGCTCTCGGAAATCGCCCTGGCGACCAAATCCCTGTCCGGGGCATCTTCAGAGCTTGGCACCATTTCGCACGCCTTGTCCGACAACTCCGCCGGGACAGCCCGCAGGGCCGAGGCCGTGCATGAGTCGGCCAGGTCGGTGAGCGGGAACATGCATTCCGTGTCGGCGGCAATGGAGCAGACCACGCTCAGCGTCGGCAGTGTGGCCGCATCCGCGTCGGAACTGGCAGCGACCATCGAGGGCGTGGCTCAGAGTGCGGGCCTCGCCAAACGAACAACCTCGGACGCCGTGATCAAGGCCGGGGAGACCACGCGCCACATGGAGCAGCTAAGCCGGGCCGCCAAGGAGATAAGTTCCGTGACCGCAGTCATTTCGGCCATCTCCTCCCAGACCAACCTTCTGGCCTTGAATGCGACCATCGAAGCCGCCAGGGCGGGAACCGCCGGCCGGGGCTTCGCCGTGGTCGCAGGAGAGATCAAGGAATTGTCCCAGCAGACCTCCGCCGCCACGGAAAACATCCGCCGCATGGTCCTCGCCATCCAGAACGTGACCGACGTCACCGCCAGGGAGATTGCCGAGACCATCAACGTCATCGAGGAGGTGAATGACATCGTCATCTCCATCTCTGAAGCCATGGAAGAACAGACCGTCATGACCCGGGATATTTCGGAGAACGTGAGACAGGCCGCGCAGGGCATCTGTGAGATCAACACCAACGTCACCTCGGGCACCGTCATGACCCGCGAGATCAGCGACGAGATCGAGGGCGTGCTGAACGCTTCCACGGTCATGCAAAAGGAGAGCAAGGTGGTGCTGGACCGAGCGCAGGGGCTGGCCGAGCTGTCCTCGCGCCTGCAGGACCTCGTCGGCCGTTTTCGCTTCTAGTCCGCAGGTTCCAGACGCAGAAGCTGGCCCGGATCGTGGTCCGTCAGCAGCCAGAGGTTCCCGTTGGGACCGACCCGTACGTCGCGGATGCGCAGCCTGAGGCTCTCCAGCAGTAGCTCTTCCTCGACAACCACGTCTCCGGACAGTTTCAGGCGGGCCAGATGGCGGTGGGCGAGGGCGCCGACAAAGAGATCTCCTTTCCAGCGCGGAAAAGCATCGCCGATGTAGAAGGCCATGCCCGAGGGGGCGATGGACGGAGTCCAAGAGTGCAGCGGGTCATCCATGCCCGGCATGTGTTTGAGTCCGTCGCCGATGGTGAAGCCTGTGTAATCGATGCCCAGGGTCACCACGGGCCAGCCATAGTTGGCACCGGGGCGGATGATGTTGATTTCGTCGCCGCCACGGGGGCCGTGTTCGTGAGTCCAGACTTCCCCGTTTTGCGGATGCACGGCCATGCCCTGGGAGTTGCGGTGTCCGTAGCTGAAGATTTCGCTCCACGCGCCTGACTCGCCCACAAAGGGGTTGTCTTCGGGGATGCGGCCGTCATCATGGATGCGGATGATTTTTCCGGCGTGGTCATCAAGCTTCTGGGCGCGCCCCATTTCCCCCCGGTCGCCTACGCTGATGTACAGGAATCCCTGACCGTCAAACGCCAGCCTGGATCCAAAATGCACCCGGCCTGAAGAAGCGGGTTCGGCCTTGAAAAGCACTTCCACGTCCTTGAGCGCGTCGCCTTCAAACCTGCCACGGGCCACATGCGTGGTCACCCCGGAGCCGAAGTTGGCGGCGTAGCTGAAGTACAGGAGCCGATTGGCTGCAAAGTCCGGATGCGGCAAGAGATCGAGCAGTCCGCCCTGGCCCAGGGCCCTGATCTGGGGCAGCCCCTGCACGGAGCCTGGCAGCAGAACCCCGTCGCGGATTATGCGCAGTCGCCCCGGCCGTTCGCTGACCAGGATGTCGCCGCCGGGAAGAAAGGCGAGGGCCCACGGATTTTCCAGCCCGTTGGCCACGACGGTCAGGCGCATCGTGTGCTCTTTGGATGCGAATTCTCGGGCCGATGCGGGCGCGGCCGCAAGGATCAGCATCAGGGCGGCGGCATGAATGAGCAGGGTGCGAAAAATGATGGTGGACGTGTACATATTGCCTCCTGTCACGGGTCTGTATGTCGCCCTCAGCCTTCACCGGCAAGGATTCCGGGCGAGGAGTTGTCAAAAAAGGACTAATGCCCCGGCCATTCAGCGCCACCCAGAAAGTCATAACCGACTTTTCTTTGCAGCGATTCGATCTGAAGAAAAGCCTGTTTGAGCATGGCTTCATCCATATTTCCGAGTTCGTTCAGCACAATGCTGTTATCGAGTGGTCGGTCTTCCTGGATGGCATTCAATTGCGCCTGAAAGCGCAGCCGCATCATAAAATCATACGAGGCAGACACTGCGTCACAAGCGGCAGGCTGCAATACTTTTTTCCAGACCAAAGCCTCTATGCGTTCCATGGAATGGGTATACGGGAGTTTGTGTTTGAGTGCATACAGCCTGCCGAAACTGATGAGGGGCATCAGCGTTTCCTTCATGTTCAGACGCCCGGCATCCTGCGCAGAACCGCTGCTTTTGATGATTCTACCCAAAAGCCTGAATGGCGGCTTGAAGAGCAGTACGTTCTGCGCCAGATGAGGAAAAAAGCTGGGGCGACCCTGCAACTCCTTGTATATGTGTATGCGGAGCTTATCGGCCAACTCGGCGTCGCCGTATACGGCCCTGAAATCAAGACAGATGCTGAAATCCAGGATTTCCTTGGGTTCGGCTTTCGTGATCCAGGCCGTGAATTTTTCTTTCCATTTCGGTAAGGAATGGCACCATTCAGGGTTGTTGGCCATGACCAGACCATCGCACAGGGCATAGCCGGCCTGGTCCAGCCAGTGGCAGACCCGCTGGCCCATGGAGAGAAAATACTCTTTGAGCAGTTCCGCGGAGGCATCACTCTGCTCGTAGATGATGGCGTTGTCCTGATCGGTCAGCAGGGTCTGTTCCTGACGCCCCTGGCTGCCCATGGCGATAAATGCAAAAGCCGTTGGCGGCGGGCCGATTTCCTCCACGGCAAATTCGATGAATCGGATCGTCGCCGCGTCGCACACGGCGGTGGTCATATAGGCCACGGTACGCGGACGGGCTCCGGCTTCGATCAGTGCCCGGACCAGGGCTGTAGTACGATGGCAACATTGCAGCACCTGTTCCACGGAAGTCGCCCGGGCGATTTCACGGGGCAATACTTCCGGGCCGTAACGGTGAAATTGCAGTAAATTCTTTGCTCGAACCACACTTTTGATCTGTCCTCCGCCATCGTGCACCACCAGGTGCTGGACCTTTTTTTCCTCCATGAGCATCAGGGCTTCATAGATCATGGCATGTTCGGAGATGGTCACAAGGGGCTGGCTCATAAAGGTTCTGACAGGGACCTGCATATCCGCCTCCGGCTTTCCGGCCAGCCTTTTGCGGAAATCACGGTCGGTCAGAAACCCGGCCCCTTCTCCCGCATCGTTTTTGACCACAATGGACGTTGTGTCGCGTTCTACCATAAGGGATGCGGCCTCATGGACAGGCGTGTCCAGATGGCAGGATACGGGCTCGCTTCCCAGTTGCCCGACGGGCTCCTGGAGAAAGAGCAGGGATACCCGCAGTTTTTCGATCAGCGTCTCCCGTTCGCGTTCCCGCCGCACACGGTCAGTGACATCGGAAATGACGCAATTGACGGTGGCCGGTTCGCCAAGTTGTTCGGGAGCAAGGACCGCCGACAACGAAAAGGTGCGCATGATCCCGTCGTTTCCGAGTTTTTGGATCATCCGTTCCAAAGGCGTTTCGGTCCGCCGCAGATCTTTGTTGAACAGGTTGAACTCTTCGCCATCATCAAACAGATCCTCGAGAGCAAACCGGTCGTCCTTGGTCGGGGATATGCTCTGGAGCAGCTGCAGGACAGGGGCGTTCATGGCCATGATCACTCCCCGTCGCTCGGCCTTGGCCAAAAAAATGCCAATGGCAGCAGCCTGTGCCGCCTGGCCAAGCTTGATGATGGACCCGGCTTCCAGCACCGAGGGGTGAATGTCCTTGAGCAGGACGATGAGACCGGGCAGTCCGGCCAGGATCATGGGGTTCAGGGTGACAAGGCACTCCCGTTTCTCTCCGTCTGCCCGTTCAAGCATGGCTTCAAAACTTTTCGACCCGGCGGCGCCGGTCTGCAGGCTTTCAATATGCGCCCAAACCTGCGCGTTGAATGGCTCGTGAGGAATGAGATCCGCCAGTTCCAGCAATTCGAGCCTGTCGGCGGTGTAGCCCGTCAGGTTCAGGGCGGTGGGGTTGCCGTAACGGCACCGTCCGCCGAGGACCAGAAGGGATCCTTCGGTAGTAGCCTCAATGAGCGTGCGGTAACGCTGTTCGGCCTGCTGCAGGTTGGTCTGCATGTCCCGGCGTTTTCTCTCCATGGACAAGACCTGCCGGACATTTGAGAGCAGCACGGCGAAGACCAGCGCGACAATACCCACCAGAAGATACACTATGTTCTGTTCGATCCGCTTTATTTCCAGCTCGACATCATCGATGTACATGCCGGTGCCGATCACCCAGCTCCAAGGCTTGAAACCACGGACATAGGACTCTTTGGCAGCCATTCTCTCCGGGTCGTCCTTCCACTGCCAGACATACTCGACGAAACCCTCGTCCTGCTGGCGAACGATCTGTGCAAACTGGACAAAAATTCTGACCCCGCGCGGATCGGTGAAGTCGGACACGTCTTTGCCGTCCAAATCCGGCCTGTAGGGATGCATGAGCATCTGCGGTTGCAGATCCTGAATCCAGAAATAATCTTTACCGTCTTTCCCGTAGCGCAGGGACTGGATATTTTCCTTGGCCTTTTGCTGGGCTTGTTCGCGGCTGAGCAGTCCTGCCCGTTCTTCCCGCTCTGCCGTTGCGAGCAGGCTGAGCGCGGTGTTGGTCAATTCCCGGATCATGTCCCGTTTGCGGTCCACCAGTGTCAGTTCGATGGTCGGGAGCAGCATGCCCCATATCGACACGATGAACAGCACAATGGCCAGCAAGGAGGGCAGAATGATCCGGGGAGGAAACGACGACCAGCGCCGCTGTGTATCTACGCTTTCAAGATCCTCCTCGTCGCTGATGTCATCAAGGAGCGGAGCCGCCTGTCCGCCTGAAGCCCCCATGGCCCGCACCAGGCGTTTCCAATCGTCAAGAGGCATATCAACGCCAAGTACGGCCGTGTCGGCTTCCACACCGTGGAAATCAGTGCCCGCGCAGGCCAGCAGTCCAAGATCGACAGCCAATTCCCGGAGCATCCCATTTTCACCGGCCGCGCCGTGGGGACCGGTCACTTCGATGCCGTCCAGCCTCAGGCGTTGCAGATCGGTGACGAGGGCGCGCAGATCGTTGGGCTCAGTCTCATATGCCAGGGGATGGGCCAAAAACGCCAGTCCGCCAGCGCGATGCACCAAGGCGATGGCGTCCTGTGTATCGATCTTGCCTGTTTCCGCCACCCCAGGTGCGGGATCGGCCAGCAGCTTCGGGGCCTGGAGCTGGGAGGGCATGCGCCGCAGGGGGCCCTGATGCCTGGAGATGCGGTCGTGGCGCAAGACCTGCAATGTTGTGCGGAATTCCAAGTGCTGTGGATCGAAGCCATAGGCCAGAATATGTATTTCGCGGCCGTGGAATTGCGTAGAGATTTCCGTACCGGACAGGAAGCCGATGTTGCGTCGTTTCAGCGCCGTGTGAAACCGGTTCAGACCTTCTATGGAATCGTGGTCGGTCAAGGAGGCATAAACCACACCGGCCGTGGCCAGACGGTCGGCCAGAACTTCGGGGCTCAGTTCTCCGTCGCTGAAATGCGAATGACAATGCAGGTTGACGCGAATGCTCGTGGTCATGGCTCGGTGGCTGACGTCTCGCAGGTTAAACGTTGCGGCTGAGTGCCTGGGTTGCAAGGCATTGTTGCCTCTGCCTACCAATCATGGGAACGGAAGCATAGAGCTTTCGCACAGATTGGGTTGGATACAAAAAAAACGCCGACCTTGACAAGAAAGGTCGGCGTTCGGGTTGATTCTCAAACTCGATGTCAGTCGGTGTCCGGCCTGTGGGCCTGGGCCAGGAATTCTTCGGCATTTCTTCCGGTGTCGGAGGTCATCATGGTCACCACCAGCAGCATCAGAGAGGATGCGACCACACCGAAAAGGCCGGGACCGCCGCCCACGGGCAATCCGAGAATGGTAAATGCGGGTCCCTTGGCGAAAAGTAGGACGATAAAGACCACCGAAACGCCAAGCCCTGTGAGGATACTGGCGATTATGCCCTGACGGGTTGCGCGCTTCCACCACAGCGTGGCGAGCATGGCCGGGAAGATTGCGCTGGCCGCGATGCCAAACGCGAGCATGACCAGCCAGGCGATGTTTTCATCCTTGAGCAGGACCGCCAGTGATACAGCGATGGTGGACATGAGCAGCGTGGTGATCTTGGCGATGCCCAGTTCCTGCTTTTCCGTGGCGTTGGGGTTGATGTAGACTTTGTACAAATCGTGGCTGACCGACGATGCCACGGTTATCATGAGCCCTGCCGAGGTCGAGAGAATGGCTGCGACCGCCCCGGCTGCGCCTATGGCCATCAGCCAGGTACCGCCAACACGGAAGCTCATCTCCAGCACGGCCATGTTCTTGGCCAGTCCAACTCCCACCGGACCCTGGGAGATCCATGTCACCAGTTGCGGGTAGATTCCGGGAAAGAGCAGAAAGCCAAGTATGATCGCACCAAGATAAAAAATGCCCAATGCGACGATGCACAGGGCCACGCTTTTTTTGGCCGCCCTTGCGCTGGGGACAGTGAAGAACATGATCAGAATGTGCGGCAGACCGGCAGTACCGAAAACAAGGGCAATGACTGTGCTGACCATGGCCAAGGTGCTGGCGGTTTTGACTCCGATGGTCATGGTCGTGTCGGCTTCCGGCAACATCTGTCGTGCGGTTGCGATTGCCTGATCGGCTGGCAATGCTTTGATGGCTTCGACCACGGCCGGGTCGGAAGCTGCGATAAGCGGCGGCACGGTTCGGTCAGCGATGGCCAGAATTTCATAAATCGACCCGTTGCCGACCATGAAAAAGGCCAAGGTGACCAATATGACCATGGTGCCCCAGAGGAAAAGACCCTGAATGACCTGATTGTAGAGCGTGGCCTTCATTCCGCCGAAAATGATGTAAATGCTCATCAGAATGCCCAGGCCAATGGTCACCCACACGAAATTCCATTTGAGCAACATTTCGAACAGCAGGCCGGCACCAAGCATCTGCGGAACCAGGTAGAAGGTGGAGATGACCACCGTACACAGCATGACCACAAGTTTGATGCGGTCATCCGGAAAGCGGCTGAACAGGGCGCCAGCCACAGTGTAGGAGCCGATATTGCGGAGCGGGCCGGCAATGAGCAGCAGCACCGCCATGTATCCGCCAAAAAAACCGATGGACAGCCAGATGGAATCGATCCCGAATACACCGATGTCACCGGGGCAACCCAGGAAACTGGCGGCGGACAGATAACTGCCGGTCATGGCGATGCCAACCTGGGCCCACGGCACACCCTTTCCGGCGACATAGAAATCACTGGCAGATTTGGTTGATCTGCTGGTCCACCACGTAATGAAAATACTGGCGAAGACAAAGAAAAGAATGAAACCAACGACAATGGGTATGTTCAATTCCGAAACTTCTCTCTGATTGCCCTCAGACGCAAAGGCGAAAGCAGGGGTGAGCAGATAAAGCATAAAAAGAAAAAAACTTTTGCAACTCATTTTGACCTCCAGAACCAAATGATCATAATGATCCATGATAGAGGAAAAATCATCAAGGATAGTAAAAATCCCAGCGGAATCCCAAAGACAGGTAATTCAGCAATATTTTTGAACGTTGGAGTTTGGAGCACTGCAGCAAAAAGATAGAAAAAGAAAAATATAAAAAATAGTCCGAAATTGAGCAGAACTTTTCCTCGAATAGATGGCGCAGGATTTTGAATACTAGGCATAGATATTCTCCTTTAAAGTGCTTGTCCTATTTACAGTAATACGTTTCATTCCAGAGAAAAGACGTTTTTGGATTGCCTTTTCTTCGACCATCAAGAGTATTCAAGAGACGCTTCAGGCTCCAAACGATCCGGTCAAATCAGAAAAAACCCATAAAGATGTCGCTGTAAAAAGTCGTCAGAGTCTGATCGTAATTCACCTGTCAGAGAAAATCCATATAATTAAAAAGGTATGGATCCCTTCTTCCAGAGGATGACGACTTTTTTTCAGTAACATCCATAAACACGATGTATGGTCTTGCTGCTCTGAGAACATGAGTTGTGGAATGTGGGAGCACGCTTTTTGATAGATTATCGATTACGAGTCAAGCCGTACTGCGCGAGACTGACTGAGTAACCACTTAATGAAATCAAAGGACTTCGAGTTTGGCAAGAAAAATCATAGAAAAAAGTCTCTGATATTTGGGGGCCAGCTGAAATTTATCAGCCCGTGCGGCGCATCCTCCAGACAGGAACGTCAATACATGTTTCTGCGCAGTGGGCAGGGCTCCCGGCTGGGCTTGGCCGCGCAATATGCTCTAATTAAAAATGAGTATGGATGCGCTGAATCAATCGGGTAGATGTACGTAATACCGTGAAAAAAAACATGCCGACCACGATAAGCGGTCGGCATGGATAGATAAGCGGTAAAAGGGTGGGCAGTGAATTGATTTTCTTGGTGATTATGGTCTCAGCGCGCAGCTCTGCAGGGCGTTGCGGGCCAGACCCGCTCCGGCCTGTTCGTACATGTTCAGGGCCGTGCAGACCCCGATGGCCGAAAGTTCCTCCACTTCCTCAGGAAAGCGGGCAATGGCCGCCACGGAGCAGGAGAAGCCCAGATTGCGCAGCTGCTGGGCCGCGTACATGTTGCCCTGGTGGTTGGGCATGGCCAGAATGACCATTTCCAGGCGGTCGTCCTTTTGCAGCTTGAGCCAGAATTCCGTGTCGCAGGCGTCGCCAAGGATGACGTTGCGGCCCTGGGCGCGGTTGAAATCCACCCGGTCGGGGGCGTGTTCCACTCCGCAGATCTCGCGGCCGAAGCTCTTTTGCAGCTCGTCATAGGCTCCCGAGCCGATACGACCCATGCCGAAAATGACGGCGCGCACGGAGGTCAGGTCGATGGGTGCATCGTGAGGATGGCAGAAATCGATTTCGAATTTTTTGAGCCACTCGTTCATGGTCCGGTACACGGCCTCGGAGTGAGTGCTTAAGGGGGCCGACACGGCGAAGCTTACGCTTACGGTCATGGCGATGACCAGCAGCCAGTCTGCGGAGATGAGTCCCTGGGTGGCGGCGATGGCCGCGACGATCAGCCCGAATTCGGAGTAGTTGGTCAGGGACAGGGCGGAGAACAGGCTGCTGCGGGAGCGCAGGCCGAATCGGCTGACGATGAAGTGGTAAATGCCGGTCTTGAAGGGCAGCAGCAGGCACAGAAGCAGGGCAGCGCCAAGCATTTCAGTGGTGGGCAGGCCCTCCATGCCGATGGACAGGAAGAAGCCAACCAGCATCAGTTCCTTGAAGCCGAACAATGCCTTGGACAGTTCCGAGGCCCTGGGATGCCCGGCGATGAGCACACCGATGACCAGCGCGCCAAGGTCTGGCTTCAGGCCGACCAGGGAGAAGCCTTCCGCGCCAACGCCAAGGGCGATGAAGAGCCCGCAGAGGATGAAAAGTTCCCCGCGTCCGGCCAAGTCGAGGAGCTTGTAGAGGGCGGGCCGCAGCAGGGGCAGCGCCAGCACGCTAAAGGCCCAGATGCTTGGGATTTTGCCGGAGGAAACGCTTAAGTAAAGTACGGCAAAGACGTCCTGCATGATCAGGATGCCGATGGCGATCTTGCCGTAGAAGGCCGTCAGATCCCCTTTCTCCTCCAGCACCTTGACCGCGAAGACCGTGCTCGAAAAGGACAGGGCAAAAGCCAAAATAAGCATGGCCTGCCAAGACATGTTCATGAGCGGCGAGGGAAAGAGGTGCTGCCCGAGCAGGAGCATGAGGTACATGAAGGCGGTGGTGACGATCATCTGGATCGTGGAACTGGCCCAGATCTCGGCTTTAAGCAGACCGCGCACGTCCAGTTTGAGACCGATGGAGAAGAGCAGCAGGGTGATGCCGAGGTCAGCCACAAAATCCAGGCCCGGAGGCGGGGTCAGCCCGGCCATGTTGTATGCGAAACCGGCCACCAGAAACCCGACCATGGGCGGCAGGCCAATTCGAGTCAGGGCCAGACCGAAACCGAAGGCAAAGCTTACCAGAATAATGAGCATGATCTTCTCTTCAAATTTAAGGGGATCTGACAGAAACAAACACGCGGGCAGTTAAAATCAAAGCGGATTTTTTGCGTACCCCCAATTGTACAGGCCGTTTCTTATTCATCGGATTGCCGAAGTGTCAATCGGATGCGATTTGTCTGAATATGTATTATCCGCCATTTTCCGTCAGCGGCGTCACCTAAAATTAAAAGGCCGCCCGAAAATTGCGTTTCCGGGCGGCCCTGATCAGTGCGATGTGCGGGTTAAAGTTTTTCGACGTTCTTGGACAAAAAGTCGGCCACTCCACCCGCGTCGGGCTTCATGCCGGTGTCGCCCTTCCGCCATCCGGCCGGGCAGACTTCGCCGTGCTCTTCCGTGAACTGCAGGGCATCCACGAGTCGCAGCATTTCGTCCACGTTGCGTCCCAGGGGAAGATTGTTGACCTGCTGGTGCTGGACCACGCCGTCGCGGTCGATGAGGAAGGACGCGCGCAGGGCCACTCCGGCTTCCGGGTGTTCGATTCCGTAGGCCCGGGTGATCTCGTGCTTCACGTCGGCGACCATGCGGAAGCCCACAGGGCCGATGCCGCCCTGGTCCACGGGCGTGTTGCGCCAGGCAAAGTGAGTGAACTGGGAGTCTATGGACACGCCCACAATTTCCACTCCCCGGTCGCGAAATTCCTTGAGGCGCTTGTCGTGGGCGATGATCTCCGTGGGGCAGACAAAGGTGAAGTCGAGGGGCCAGAAGAAAAGGACCACATATTTTCCGCGCAGGGAGGAGAGAGTGAAGTCATCCACGCTTCCACCGGGGGTTACGGACGGGGCGGTGAAGTCGGGGGCCTGTCTGGTTACGAGTACGCTCATGATATTCTCCTTGTGATTATTTGTTTCACGCAAGTTGTTAATCAGGAATTATTACTACTTGATTCCGAGGTCAAGAAAAATTTACCTTGTCTAATTTAATTTTCCAAATCACTTTGAGCAGGTTAGCGCGCCGGAAAGCGCTCGTGGATGCATATATCTGGCCTGTTGGTGCAGACTGTTTTTCCTTTATCATATTTGAAACGAGAAGGGTATCATCGTGAACTTCAAGGCTGTTGTTTTTGACATGGACGGAACGCTGCTCGACACTCTGGCCGACCTCGGGGAGGCCATGAACAGGGTGCTCGTGCAGCACGGTTTTCCGCTTCAGCCCCTGGACGCATACCGTCACCACGTAGGCAGCGGAGCCGGTCAGCTCGTGGCCCGGGCCCTGCCAGCGCATGTTCGCGCCGACGAAGCCCTGCGCGCGCGTTGCCTGCAGGACTTTTTGCGTGAATACGAGGCCGGATGGAAAATGCGGACCGGGCTCTACGATGGCGTGCCCGAGCTGCTTGACGCTCTGGTCGCGCGCGGCATCCCCATGGCCGTGCTGACCAACAAGCCTCAGGCCTTTGCCGAGCTCTGCATGAGCGAATTCCTTGGCCGCTGGGATTTCAGTCTGACCCTGGGGCAGATGCCCGGCGTGCCGGTCAAGCCCGATCCTGCGGGACCACGGCAGGTCATCAGCCATCTGGGCGTGCTGCCTGGGGAAATTCTTTACCTCGGGGACACGGACGTGGACATGCACACGGCCGTAAATGCCGGCATGTTTCCCGTGGGCGTCCTGTGGGGCTTCAGAGAGGAAGATGAGTTGCGTGCGGCGGGTGCGGCGGCGATCATTGAACATCCCATGGAGCTGATGCGTTTCCTGGATTGATAAGCTGAGCGCTTAAGGAGCATCGATGGATTTTGAGATATTGACCAATGCCTTGGGCGGGCTGGCGCTGTTTCTTTTGGCCATGCTGCTCATGACCGAGGGCCTCAATGTATTTGCCGGAGGCGGGCTCAAGCAGTTGCTCGGGCGCTGGACCTCGACCCCTCTGCGCGGGGTTTTTGCTGGCATTCTGGTCACCGGCGTGGTGCAGTCCTCCAGCGCGGTGACTGTGGCCACCATCGGTTTCGTCAACGCGGGCGTTCTTACCCTGCGACAGGCCCTGGGTGTTATCTTCGGCACCAACGTGGGCACGACCATGACCGGCTGGCTGGTCTCCCTGGTGGGGTTTGGTTTCAAGATCGAGGCCTTCGCGCTGCCCATCCTCACTTTGGGCGTGATGCTGCGTCTGGGCTGCTCTTCCAAGCGCTGCAACGGCCTGGGAATGGCCTTGGCCGGGTTCGGCCTGTTTTTTCTGGGTCTTGCGTTTTTAAAAGACGCCACCGGCGGGCTGGCTGCGGCATACGGGGCCGGCGTGGCCCAGGGGAACATCAGCGGCAACCTGGGGACTTTTCTGCTGGTGGGGTTTGTGGCCACCGTGCTGACCCAGTCCTCCAGTGCGGCCATCGCCATTGTCCTCACTGCTGCGGCAAGCGGCATGCTGGGCATCGAAAACGCGGCCGCTGCGGTCATCGGGGCCAATCTGGGCACGACCTCCACGGCGCTCATCGCCGTGCTCAAAGCCACTTCCAACGCCAAGCGTCTCGCCCTTGGGCATATCGTCTTCAACGTCCTGACCGGCATTGTCGCCCTGGCGCTGCTGCCCGTCCTGTTGTGGCTGGTGGCCCAGCTTGGCGACGCCCTGGATATCGAAGGCAGTCCGGCGGCCATCCTGGCTCTTTTTCACAGCGTCTTCAACGTCCTTGGTGTGGTCATCATGCTGCCTTTGGCGGGACGGCTGGAGACGTTGCTCGGTCACTTGTTCCGCAGCGCGGAGGAAGACATGGGCGGGCCCCGCCATCTCGACCTGACCTTGCCCGCGACACCGGCCCTGGCCGTGTCGGCCCTCAATCAGGAGCTTTTGCGACTGCGGGCCATGGTTGCGGAGATGATGCGCGCCGCCTTGTCCGGGGCCCTGCCGACGGAGGAGGTGGAAAAACGATCCCAGGCTGTGCATTCCCTCGCCGAGGCCGTGAACGGTTTTGTGGGCATGGTGCGCACCGAGGCCATGCCCAGGAGTGTTGCCGACGAATTGGCCCACGCCCTGTTCACCGTCCGCTACCTGCAGGAGGCGGCGCGACTGTCTCCGCGCATGCTGCGTCTGCGCCGTCAGGAATGGCGCCTACCGCAAGCCGCCCCTCGCGCCAGCCTGGAGGAGATCATGACCGCCGCCCTTGGATGCGTTTCCCTTGCGTCCCACGCGCAGGAGCCCGCCAAAGACGATGCGGAGCGCACCCTGGCGCTGAAGAAATTCCAGGAATTGTACGGCCGGACCAAACAGACCCTGCTCGACGCCGCCGTTAACGGGGAGCTTTCCGTTGAACTCACGGACGGCATGCTCGATCTGCTCAGCGCCACGCGGCGGGCCGTGGAGCAACTGGTCAAGGGCGATCGCCTGCTTCGCAGCCCGGCCCAGGCAAAGGAGATCGAGGCGGAAAAGAACGGGAATGGCCCGGCAACCTCGGCCGCTGCCTGACGCCGTCTGCCGGGGCAACGAAGCGCGCGGCCTCGGCCTTCCCTTGGCGGGCAGGGCGATTTGCCCTGTCCGCGTCAGCGGCGCGCCAGAAGCGATCCCTCGAAGAGACCCTGAAAGAAATTGGCCGCATTCACTCCCAGGGAGCGAATGCGGTATCCGCCCTCCTGCACCACCACGGTGTGTCTGCCCAGCGCCCCGATCAATTTTCCGTTCTGAAAGAAATCCCTGGCCTGCAGCAGCCATGTGCCCGTGGGGTCGCCTTTGGCCGGGTCGAGGCCGAGTCCGAGCACCAGAAATGCCGGCTCGAAGTCGGAAATGACACGCAGAGCCCGGCGTAAAACCTCCGCATGGCCTTCTCCGTCCATTTTTTCCGGCAGGGCGTAGTTGAAATTGAAACCAAGACCCGGTCCCTCCCCTTTTTCTTCGGCGAACCCGCTGAAATACGGATAGGCGAACCTGGGGTGACCGTGGATGGAAACGGTCAACACGTCGCTTCGCTCATAGAAGATGTTCTGGGTTCCGTTGCCGTGATGGTAGTCGATGTCGAGCACGGCCACGCGGCCCTCGGCGCTCAGGTGCTGGGCGACCACCGCAGCGGTGTTGAAATAGCAGAACCCCCCGAAAGCCCGGTGCTCGGCATGATGGCCGGGAGGACGCACCAGCGCATAGGCCAGGCGACGTCCCGCAAGCACTTCAAGCGCCGCGGTCATGCCGCAATCCACCGCCCCGCGCGCGGCGGCATAGGCATTGCCGTTTATGGGCGTGAACGTATCTATGCAGTAGTATCCGGCGCGCACAGCCAGTTCCTTGGGCGGGCGGGCCGCATTTCTGATCGGAAAGACGTAGGGGTACACGGATTTGTTTTCCGGAAGGGTGGAGCAGACCCTTTTGAGATAGTTCACGAATTTCTTGTCGTGAACCGCAGTGATGTATTTTTCGGAAAAATGTCGGGTTTGTTTTTGTTCGAAGAGATCCGTCTTTTTGATCTCTTTGAGGATCGAGTCGATACGCACCGGAGCTTCCACATAGCCACGTTCCCGGACGTGATGGATGCGATGGTTGTCATTGCTGTACAGGGCGATTTTGCGATCCCTGCTGATGGCGGGCTTTTTCACGGAAACAGTTTCTTTGAAGTAGCGTGGCTCGCGCAGGGTCGGCGGATGCGGCGGAAGCGAGTCGAGAACCATGTTCACGTACTCAGGCGAACACTTTTCCTTGTATTTTCTTTCGAGAATGGCGCGGATGATGTTGCGTGCGCGGGGTCTGGGCACCTGGAACGGCTTGTCCAGAGGATCCGCCACCAGATAGGGAGCGCAGTCATCCTCGGCCGAGAGGGGCGTCTCGTAGGCCGTGTCCACAATGGGCCGTGCGCCGTAGCGTTCGTAAAAGCGCAGGCGGGCGATGTTTTCCCGCAGCAGGGCTTCGTCGCGGCAAAGGGTGGGATCGTCGGGCAGGCATTCAAAAAACAGGGCCGTATCGCCAAGGGCCCGGGCTTCCTCCCGCACCCTCTCGTACAGGGCCGACCCCACGCCGCCTCCGCCATGGCGCAGACTGACGGAAAGAAAATCCAGATAGCAGAAGCGCAGGTCGGAGAAGTGGCAGAGCAGGGCAAATCCCTGCACAATCCTGCGCTGCCCTTCGGCCACGAAGACGATGGTCCGGTAGCCTTTGGCCATGGGGTTTTTGAGAGTGGCGGGCAGATTAGCCACCTCTTTCTGGGCGATGAACGGAAACCGTTCGGTCAGAATGGTCTGCACCTGTTCCACGCACTGGCTGTCGACAGGGACTGTGGTGTCGTAGATGGGACGGATGCTAAACATTTTATGTCCTCAATATTGGCGAAATTCTTTGTTACCAGCCCTTTTCCCGCTGATGACCGACGACCGTCGCCAGCACCGAAAAAGGGCGATGTCGGTCGTTTTGCACACGCCAATCCTCGCCTGCGCCAAATCTACGATGTCGCCCGATTGCATGGCGCTTGGCTATCCGGATTCGAAAGTTCAGCCGCTTCTGTCACACCAGCGTTCAATGGCCTCGCGCATGGCCTTTGGCTGTTCCGTGGGTATCCAGTGCAGCGCGTCGAGGTGTTCGATGTGTCCGTGCGCAAGCTCGGCGAGCAGCCGGACCGTGATCTGCGGATCGCCAAACGCCCCTCCGGTGGACAGCAGGGACAGCACCGGAGCCTTTATGCGCGCTAGATCCGGAAGCGGACCAGTGACGGCGAGAAGGTCCTGCAGGTAGACCACGAGCGGCAGCAGGCGCAAGTCCTTTGCGGGCGAAGCATAGCGGCCTGTGGGAAAGACGCCTCCTGCTGCCGTCATCGCTTCCCGGGTGGTGCGGTCCAGTTCGGCCAGATCCAGGGTGGCGAGCCGCCTGCGGTGCACTCCTAGGGCGGCCAGGGCCATAAGAGGCGGGATCAGCATGGCGATGAGCGGGCGCAGGTTGGCCACCGTCGCCATGCTTCCGGAGAGCGCGGCCCGGAACATGGGCTCGATGAGCACCAGCCCGGAGACCATGTCCGGGTGGCGACGGGCGAACCACAGGGCGATGTTCGCACCGAGGCAGTGTCCGACCAGTTCCGCCCTGTCCACGTGTTCGGCGTGCAGCAGCGCGGCCAGATCTGCGCACCAGACCTCCATGCCGACGCGGCCCCGATTCAGAGAGCCGCCATGGCCGCGCAGGTCCAGGCGCAGCAGGTCGCAATCCTGCGCAAGACGTGTGGTCGCCGTGAATTCCGACCAGCGGGTCATGTTGCTGGCCAGTCCGTGCAGCAGGACGAGGGTGCGCCGCGGCGCAGGGCTATGCGCCTCGCTGCGCCGCATGATGCGGTAGGCGATGGTGACACCGTCCGCCGCGATGAATGTTTTGGCCTCTTCCATGTTTCTCCCTGACTACGGTTCTGCCCAGTCTATGGGCCTGTAAACCAGGATTCTAGCCCATCGCTTTGCGAAGCGAAAGCTTCGAATGTCTGGGGAACCAATTGCGTACGATCGCATTTCTCCTGTTCATGGCAGAAAGGGTGTACATGGTGCCCCTTTTTTCCCTTTTAGGTCTTGTTTTACCCTTTTCGGCAAAGCAGTTCTTTATTTTAATCGGAAATTGAGGTAATTCTCAAACATGATGTTTGTGTACACAGGACAGGTCATGAGGCGTGATCGATCTGAGCCCGCAGCAAGACCACAAACCTCCGACAGCCGACCAAAAAGTTTTTTCACAGGCATGGCGTCTTCGGTCAATCATGGAACAACCTCAAAGGTTCGGAGAAAACGATGAAGAACATCCCCATTCGCATGAAATTGATCGGTGGCTTTCTGGCCCTGTTGATCCTGGTTTGCTCGGGTCTCGGTTTTATCGCCTACGATCGGGCCAAAAACGCATCCTTGAACCAGGTGCAGGAGAATATCCAGCTCATGGCGCAGGACGGGGCAAGGCTGGTCCGGAGCAAGCTTGATTTCTACATTCTGGGCCTGGAAGGGATCGCCAATCGGGATGTGATCCGTTCGATGAACTGGGACCGCCAAATGATGGCCATGGAGCGAGAGACCGAACGGATGAACTATCTGGGCATGGGCGTCATCGATGCAAGCGGCCAGGCCAAGTACCCCGACGGAACAACCGCTGACCTGAGCGACAGGGAGTACTTCAAGGAGGCCATGGCCGGAAAGTCCGTGCTCTCTAATGTGATCATCAGCCGGGTCACCAACTCGCCGGTCATTATTCTTGCAACCCCAATCAAGGGGTTCGCGGGGGACGTGAAGGCCGTGCTGCTGGCCCGCCTTGACGCCACCATGCTCAGTGAGACCACGGACAACATCAAGTACGGGCAGTCTGGCTATTCATACATAATCGACGACAAAGGCGTGCTCATCGCCCACAGCAACCGGCAGTTCGTGCTGGATCAGCGCAACTTCCTCGAAGAGGGCAAGAAGGATGCCCAGTTCGCCAGACTTTCCATCATGTTCCAGCGCATGATCAAAGGCGAGATAGGCTTTGACCAGTACCCGTTTATGGGTTCCGACCGTTTCTTCGGCTTCGCGCCCATCGAGGGCTCCGGTTGGTCCATAGCTGTGGGTGCCATGCAGGACGACGTGCTCGACGACATATACCAGATGCGCTGGATGATCGGCCTGGCCTCCCTGGCCTTTTTCGTCGTTGGCATCATCATCGCCCTTATGATCAGCCGCGCCATCCTGCTCCCGGTACGGAACTGCGTGAATCTGCTTAAAGACATTTCCGAGGGCGAAGGTGACCTGACCAAGCGACTGCCGGTGGATAGCAAGGACGAGATCGGCCAGTTGGGGCTGTATTTCAATACGTTTGTCGAAAAGCTGCAACGCATCATCGCGGAAATAAGCGGCAACGCTCAGACCGTGGCTTCCTCGGCCACCCAGCTTTCGGCTGTGAGCAAGCAGACGACGCAGAGCGTGCAGTCCCTTTCCTCCAAGACTTCCACCGTGGCCACCGCCGCAGAGGAGATGAGCGCCAACATCACCTCCGTCGCCGCAGGCATGGAAGAAACCACCACCAATCTGTCCTCGGTGGCCGCAGCCACGGAAGAAATGACCTCGACCATTGGCGAAATCTCCGTCAACACCGAGCGCGCCCGGGGCACCACCGACAGCGCCGCGCGCCAGGTGGACAATTTCGCAGGCATCCTGCGCGATCTTGGCGCTTCGGCTCAGGAAATCGGCAAGGTCACGGACACCATCTCCGCCATCTCCTCGCAGACCAACCTGCTGGCCCTCAATGCCACCATCGAGGCGGCAAGGGCCGGTGACGCGGGGCGTGGCTTTGCCGTCGTGGCCAACGAGATCAAGGAGCTTGCCTTGAAAACCGCCGAGGCCACCAACGATATCAGAACCAAGATCAACGGCATCCAGACCGCCTCCGGCAGCGCCGTGACCGATATCGGCCAGATAGTGAAGGTCATCGGCGATGTGAATGATATCGTGACCACCATCGCCGCCGCCATCGAGGAACAGTCCGCCGTGACCCGTGAAGTGGCTACCAACATCAACCAGGCCACCACCGGCGTGCAAGACGCCTCGGTGCGTGCATCGGAAATGTCCGGAGTGTCCAGGGATATCGCCCAGGACATCACGGCCGTTGATTCCATCACCGGTGACATCCGCTCCGGCGGCGAGCAGGTCGAGGCCAGCGCGGAAGAACTCTCCAAGCTCGCCGAGCAGCTCAAGGGGTTGGTTGGTCAGTTCAAGATCTAGAAAAAAAGGCCCGGGAATTTTCCCGGGCCACTCGCGATCAGTTTTCTGTCGGCCCAGGAAGGTTTTTCCGGGCCTTTTTCATGCGCTGCGTCCGGCTGGAGCCATCATCACGCCCTGGAACAGTCCGTCTGGCGTGACATGGGGACAAGACGCAGCCGTGTGCCTCAGGCGTCAGGGATGAGTCGGGGTCTTTTCTTCGTGGGGAAGGCGGCTTTGCGACTGGACGTCGCTCACAATGAGGTCAACGACATCGTGGCAACCGGGATCAGGTTTTTTATTCAACGCCATCTCGATGAGTCTGGCCAGGCCCGAAGCGTAGGCCGCTTTGCCAAGCACCCGCGTTTGCAGCCGGATTTGAACTTCCGGATCGCTGATCACGATCTCGTGGTAGGCATGACGGTCCAGATAGTCGTGCGGGATTCCAAGCACCTCGTTTTGCGCCTTCGGGTTCCGTTCTGAGTGGATTTCGGCTTCCGGCACGCCCAGCGACTGTGCCAGATGGACGGCGGTGCCGGGTTTGGTGCTTTTTGATGACTGGTGGGACTCGGTGATGCGGATGTCATGCCCCCGGAAATTTCCGGACGCCTGTTTGATCATGGCCATGAAGCTGAGCATCAGCATGTTCACGTTTGGGCAGATGATGAGCGGAAAGTCCGGGTCCGCTGGAAGGGGTGAGCCGCCCGTGGACAGGTCGAAGAGCATGGACCCGGTGTCCGAACAGAACGCGACGGCATCACCCAGTTCACGTCCGGAACCGGCGTGCACGACAATGCATCGACCATCCTGCACCGTGTCCCGTCTGTCCCACGGAGTGACACCGGAAATTGCCGGGCTTTGCAGCCCGCTTAAAAGCTCCGTGGCCAGCTTTCCGCGGCCGATGACGAGTATTGCAAACTTTTCCAATAAGACCTTTCCTTTTCTTAAATTCCCGCAAAAAATCTCAAGTCGTCGTTGACAGGTATTCCCGCCTTTGAACGGCTACCTGTTCGTCCTGCTCATGACCCGGCCAATGGCCTGCCGCAGTTCCTTTATGCTCACGGGCTTGGCCACGTAGTCGTCCATTCCGGACTTCAGGAACGCATCTCTGTCGCCGTTCATGGCATAGGCCGTCATGGCGATGATCGGGACGTTCCTGGACTCCTCTCCGGCCTGGCCCGCGCGGATGCGGCTGGTAGCCTCGACTCCGTCCACGCCTGGCATCTGCACGTCCATGAGCACCAGATCGAAGCGGTTGCTCGCGAGCATGTCGAGGGCCCCCTGTCCGTCCTCCACGCGTGTTACCTGGGCTCCGGCCTTGCCCAGGATAGCCGCTGCGGCCAGGGCGCTGACCGGGTCGTCCTCGGCCAGCAGAATCCGCATGTCCTCCAGGCTGAATGGAGCGTCCTGGTCTGGGGAGGGGGCGTGACGTTGCAGGCCGTAGTCCACGGCGAAGCTCAGTGCAAAAGACACTGTCGTGCCCACGCCAGGTTCGCTGATCACGGCCAGGCCTCCGCCCATGAGCTCCACGAGGCGCTTGCAGATGGACAGACCAAGCCCGGCCCCCTGATGGGTCCGGGCATATCCGTTATCGACCTGCGAAAAAGGCTGGAAGAGGTCGATGAGATGCTCGTCGGCGATTCCTATGCCCGTGTCGGAAACAGAGAAATACACACGGCAATGCCCGGCTATCAGCGGTGACAGGGCCACGGCTTCAATCATAACCCGGCCTGACGGGGTGAACTTGCAGGCATTGCCCACCAGGTTGACCAGCACCTGCTGCAACCGGGCGGCGTCGCCCAGCACCTTGGGGGGAATGGCCGGGTCCGACTCAACGCACAAGTCAACCCCGCACTCCCTGGCGGTGGGCGAAAAGAGGTCAATCGTGTGGTGCAGCAGCTCCAAAACGTTCATGGATCCAGACTGGATGGAGAGCTTGCCTGCTTCGATGCGCGACAAGTCCAGTATGTCCGAAAGCAGGCGGACCAGCCGTGTGCAGGATTGGATGGCGGTGGCGGTGAAGCCTGACTGCTCTTCGTCAAGGGGTGTGGTCTGCAGGAGCTGCAGCATGCCCATGACCCCGTTGATGGGGGTGCGGATCTCATGGCTCATATTGGCCAGAAATGCTGATTTTGCGCTGTTTGCGGCTTCCGCCGCAGCCTTCGCCTCACGAAGAGCGTTCTCGGCCTGTTTACGGTCGCTGATATCAAGGATCAGTCCTTCCAGGCCCAGAACCTCGCCCTTGGCGGAAAAAATGGCCTGACCCTGCTCCCAGACCCACTTGGTCTGCCCCTGGGCGGTGCGGATTTCGTACTCGACATGCACGGGCAGGCGTTGTGCGATGCGTCCTTCCCAAGTGTCCCTGAGCATCTGGCGGTATTCGGGCAGAATGAGGTCATTGAAGGACAGGCGACTGTTGTGCAGCAGATCCTTGATTTCGTACCCGGTCAGCTCTGTGCAGCCCTCGGAGATGAATTCCATCGTCCATTGCTCGTCGTAACAGCATCGGTAAGCCATGCCGGGCAGGTTTCTGAGCAACACGGACTTGCTGCGTTCGCTCTCAATCAGCGCCTCTTCGGCCAGCTTTCGATCGGTGATGTCGCGGGCCACCCAGACAACGGTGTCCTGCGTAAGGGGGGTCGCAACGCCGAAAAACCAGGTCGGCGCGCCGTTGATTTCGAGCTGGTAATCGAGGCTCGCCTTTGTGTTTGACTCGAGCGCGGCGTGGATGACTTCCAGTACACCTTTCGACATCTCGGGAGAAATGACTTCGTCCACGGTCTTGCCAAGCAATGTTTGCGGCGGACGGTAAAACAGATTTGTGTTGGTGGGAGCGATCTCCAGATAACGTCCTTCACGGTCCAGGACCAGAACCACATCGGTCATGGATTCAAAAAGGGAACGGATCTTTTTTTCGCTGCGGCGCGAGTCGGCCACGGCTGCGTTGCGTTGCCGGACACCCACGACCAGCCTGACGACCAGGCCGAGCAGCACCACGGACAACCCGCCCAGCAGCAGCAAGAACGCGCGGGTGCGTTCCCTCAAGGCGGTCTCGGACTGCTTGTCCGCTGTGATGTCGTGAACAATGGAATAGAGAATGGTGCGCCCTTCGGTGGTGATGCCCGCGCTGAACACGGCGACATCACGGATCGACCCGTCGGCCAGACGGTGGCGAAATTCAAAATGCGAACGGTTGCCCGCCTTGGCCTGCCGCATCTCCTCCGCCACTTCCTCGGAGGAGAGGATGTTGATGTCCTCGATGCGCATCCCGGTCAGTTCTTCCAGGCTCCACCCGTAGTAGCTGATCGCAGCCGGATTGGCGTCGATGATCAGGCCGGACACCGGTTCAACGAGCAGCGAGACGGCGCCATGGTTCACAAAGAGGGTCCTGAAACGCTCCTCGCTCTCTCGCAGGGCGGAGAACATGACCGCCTGCTGGGTCTCGGCCTCCTTACGGGCCGTGATGTCAAGTACCGTAAAGGTAACGCCGACCGAAAAATCGTCAGGATCAAGGGGGGTGGAGGACAAGATGACGTGCCGGATTGATCCGTCCTTGCGCAGCCAGCGGGTTTCCACCGATCCGGGGCCCTTCACTGAAATTTGCCGGTACTTTTCCCGGCCCACGAACTCGAACTCATCCTGTGTAGGATACAGCATCCGGGCGTTTTGGCCGAGGAGTTCGTCCCGGGTGTACCCGGTCAAGTCGAGGATGTAGTCATTGACCTGAACGATGACCCGATGCTCCACCACGCCGATGCCGGTGGGAGCGCTCTTGAGGATGCTGGCCAGCATCAGCTCTGTCCGCTGCTGATCGTCCATCGATTGGACATCTTCCGCCATGAGCGGTGCGGCGGAGAGCAGGGTAAAAGCGATTGCAAGAAGAATCGCCAGCACCGCATCGCCAATGAGGTGGTCCGGAAAGTGGAACACATCGTTCCCGTGCCGCGCGCACTGCGTAGCCCGCAGCATGCGCATGCGGTTCTGCGTCGGTATCGCTCTGTGCTGCGTCAAAGGCAGGCCGCTGGTGGACATGCTCTTCCTGTTCGTCAGGCACACGCCTGAAGTTATGATGGTGAAATATGCGAAATCTGTTTCGCTCATTCGCAGGATTCAGGTCAAGGGAAAGTGCGACTTGACTTCAAGGAGTGACGACAGATTGTCACCAGTTGAAGTTGCCCTATGCCTTTAACCGCAGAATCCCACATATCTATCGCATGTGATGGCAGGTTACACTGCTATGCCCACTCATCGTTCGCTTTTGCCTCTTCGTTTTTGATATAAAATCAAGTAGTTATGTTTTTCGTCGCTTGTGCTTTTCGCCCGGCATGGTCTTTGCGGTGAATCATGACCAACTCTAACATTCAACCAGGAGAAACCTATGGCTTCTGAAAAAGGTGAAGTTTACAAATGTGAAGCATGCGGTTCCGTAGTGCTTGTGAAGGAAGGTGGGGAGGGCGAACTTGTGTGTTGCGACCAGCCCATGGTCAAGCAGTAATTTTTAAAATTAATGATGTCACTGCAAAAAGTCGCGAGAGAGTCTGCGCGTCATCCCCGCCAACGTGTGCCCAGCATGGGTAGGCGGGCTTGTGCCTGCGAGGTTGATCCATTTTTTACAGGTAGTTAAAAATACATGGACCCCCTTCTCCAAGGGGAGACGATTTTTTTGCAGTGACATCATTAATACAAATAATGAGGGCGGATGACTTGAGTCAACCGTCCTCTTTTCTTGCATGATGAAGATGGGCACGACGATTTTATTAAGCAAACGCCAACGGAAGTCGGCAAAATGCGAATGAGCGTATCTGCACGTCTTCGACACTGTGAGTGGTACCGGCCGACTATGTGACATAGAATGGTACAACCATCAGCAGCCACATTCATGACGCCACTGCAAAAAGTCGCGAAAGAACCTGAATGTCATTCCCGCGAAGGCGGGAATCCGTTCTTTTCAGATAGTTAAAAAAGGCATGGATCCCCTTCTTCAAGGGGATGACGACTTTTTGCAGTGACGTCATTCACGGCGGGGCAAAAAAAGCCTGACGAGTTTTAGGCCGAAAAAGTGTTGGCAGTGAGAAGGGCAGGTGCGATAAGTGGAAATTATTACACTGAAGAAACGAGCAAACATGTCCAAACAAACTGCGCCACTTCTCTTGTTTTTCCGGGAATTATTCAAAAATCCGCATGCGGTGGGAGCTATCTTGCCGAGCGCGCAAAAACTCGCACAACGGATGGCGGCGTGGTTGCCGCCGGGAGAAGGTCTGGTCGTCGAATTGGGCGCAGGAACCGGAATCGTCACGCAAGCGTTGCATGCACGAATGAACAAAGTGGAACAGCTGTGGGTTGTGGAGCGCTCGACGGATTTTGCCATCCATCTAAAAATTAAATTTCCTGAAGCGAACATCGTGTGTGGAGACGCTTCCGATTTATCTGTCCTTATTCCCGCGCGTCCGGTTGATATTATTATTTCATGCCTGCCGTTCCGTTCGTTTTCCGAAAGAGAGATTCTCTGTATCACACGGCAGTGGCATTCCGTGCTTGCTCCCCAGGGAATAGTGGTCCAATTCACGTACGCGTTGAATGGTTCCGACAAGTTTCTCAAGTATGGTTTTTACGAACATGCGTATGAATATGTCTGGCGCAACATCCCCCCCGCACGGGTGCAGGTGCTCAAAGCTTTCCGCACATAATTGCTCGAGCTTTCTGTGTGGGCTTCATGCGGTTTTTTTTTGTCTGTTCCCGTATAGTCGAAACGTGAGGCGCCTTTCATTCATCCAGGAGGTTCACGATGATACGCACCACAGGGTTTGCGATCTGCATTGCAACGATTCTTTTCGTGGGGTCGGGCCTCGCATGGAGCCAATCGCAGCGGGCTGAATCGGCAGAAGTAAAAGCGGAGGCGCTCGAGCAAAGCTCATCGTCCGAGGGCGACCAGACTCACCCATCTCCTTCCGGGGTTATTACCAAACCCGAAGCACAGGCGGTGGACCCGGCCGGGGAAATGCCTCTGGACGACGCGCTGACCTGTCTTGCACGAACCATCTATTGGGAGGCCCGAGGCGAAGAGACTGCGGGCATCGAAGCGATAGCCCATGTTGTCATGAACCGCCTTGGCCACGAAGGCTTTCCCGACACGATCTGCGAAGTTGTGATGCAAGGCTCGGAGCAAGGCGCTTGTCAGTTTTCATGGTGGTGCGATGGCCTCTCCGATGACGCGCAGGAGGAAGAAGCCTACTTTCTGGCCAAGGAAATAGCCCGAAAAACCCTTAACAAACAATTGCAGGACAGAACTGGTGGTGCCTTATATTTCCATCGAAAAGACGTTACGCCCCAATGGTCTGCAGAATACTTAAGGACGGTCGTTATCGGGAGGCATATATTCTACAAGCCTGACGACGGTGCGGCAAAATAGTCATCCTGAATGCCTGTCTAGGACTACGTGAATTCGAGCATCCAGATCGTCATATTTAACAATTACATATAATCTGACGGCCTTCATTGACGGCTTCTTTCGTATCTCCTCCGGATTAATATTTATTTTATCCGTATAATCAGCGTGTTAATTTCTGCTAGGCAGCATCCTTATGCTGCTGGCACGCTCATTGCGAAGCTCCGCGTGTCTATACACAGCTTTTCCGGAGCACTTTCATGAAGATTCTTCTTCTCTATCCGCACTATCCAGACACGTTCTGGAGCTTCCGGTACGCCATGAAATTTATCGGGAGAAAGGCAAGTTTCCCGCCCTTGGGCCTGCTGACCGTGGCTGCAATGCTCCCTGCCGAATGGGAAAAAAAGCTCGTCGATATGAATGTCCGGTCCCTGTCCGATGATGATCTGGAATGGGCGGATTACGTCTTCATCAGCGCCATGACCATCCAGCGGGAATCGGTTCTGGAGGTCCTCTCCCGATGCCGTTCGCTCGGAGTCAAAACCGTCGCCGGTGGCCCATTGTTTACCAGTGCCCCAGACGATTTTCCGGAAGTTGACCACCTAGTGTTGGGTGAAGCGGAAGTCACTCTGGCTCAATTTATCCATGATCTGCAAACAGACTCTGCCCGCCACCTTTACATGAACGAGCAAAGGGCAAACTTGAGCTCGACTCCTTTGCCGCTCTGGGAGTTGATCGACGTCAAAAATTATGCGTCCATGAATATCCAGTATTCACGAGGTTGTCCTTTTGACTGCGAGTTTTGTGACATCACCGCCTTGTTCGGGCGCATATCCCGATCCAAAGAGGTGCAGCAGCTCCTCGACGAACTTGAACGCCTCCGTGTTCAGGGATGGCGCGGGGCGGTCTTTGTGGTTGATGACAATTTCATCGGCGATCGCGTCAAATTGAAGCAGATAATCCTGCCGGCGCTGATAAAATGGATGGATGAGCATGAATATCCGTTTAATTTCTATACCGAGGCGTCCATCAATCTTGCCGATGACAGCCAATTGATGGAACTCATGGTCAGGGCCGGCTTCAAAGAGGTCTTCATTGGCATTGAAACTCCCAATGAGGAGGGTTTGGCCGAGAGCGGCAAAGTCCAAAACAGGCACCGCGATCTGCTTGCCTCGGTTCATCGGATTCAACTGGCCGGACTGCAGGTGCAGGGCGGCTTCATCGTTGGGTTCGACAGCGACCCGCCCGCAATTTTTGAAATGCAGATCAAATTTATTGAAGAGAGCGGCATCGTGACAGCGATGGTCGGACTCCTGACCGCCTTGCGAGGTACCCGGCTTTACCAGCGCCTGAACCGGGAAGGACGATTGGTTGGAGAGCCGAGCGGAAACAACACGGCTATCGCCCTCAATTTCACGCCCCATATGGATGCTGCAGCACTCATCAGCGGCTACCAGTCGATCCTGAATACCATATATTCACCCAAAAATTTTTATCAGCGCGCACTCAGATTCATGAAAATTTATGATCCACTGTATTTTGGAAAATTTCATTATCAATATGGCTATATTGGAGCTTTTTTCAAATCAATTTTGTATCTTGGTATACTAGGAAAAGAAAGATATTATTATTGGAAACTCATTTTTTGGACAATAATGAAGAAACCAAAACTATTTCCTTTGGCAGTCACATATTCAATTTATGGATTTCATTTCAGAAAAATAGCAGAAGAAATTAACGGTCCGTCTGAAATTGTTCTTGGCAAGTGATATCACTTTATTTTTTAGGTGCGATAAGAAAAAATAAATGGTTAGATCGTTAATATTTGATTATTCTATTTGACGATTTTCAGAAAGCGCACGCGGCAAGGCAGGATTGATGATCATAAAATGATGATCGACCGCGAACACAAGGTCTCAATCAAGTGGCAGGTCAGATTAACCCGGCCAGTCGCCTTTTAAGACCTCGTCTCTTGTTCGTGAGCCTCGAATCCCTCTCGCAGATCTCGGCGCCACCTCATGCCTTGAAAAAATCCGCGATATTCCGCGTAACCTTTAGATGTTGAAGATTCTGTTGACAGTTATTCCTCCTCGCCGTCGCTTTCTCCCACGCATTTTCATCATGGAGTCGGTCTGTTGCACACAGAACTGCTCAATTTTCCCATTCGGCACGCACTTTGCGGTATGAACTCCTGACAAAGAGGAAGATCAAGATCGCTGGGGCGATTCACGTCAAGACTGCATCGTGTTCATGATGATCCCGTAGACTCTGCCAAATAACGTTACGTTATCGCATGGGTTTCCCGTGGATTGAAGAAACAGAGAACAATGGAGATAGCCATGAGTATGTTGAGCACCAAAGACGGAACAGAAATCTACTACAAAGACTGGGGTGCCGGACAGCCTGTGGTGTTCAGCCACGGTTGGCCCCTCAATTCCGATAGTTGGGAAGCGCAGATGTTGTTTCTGGCCTCCCACGGTTTTAGGTGCATCGCCCATGACCGGCGCGGCCATGGGCGCTCGAGCCAGCCGTGGGGTGGAAATGACATGAACACCTATGCCGACGACCTCGCGGAACTGATGGAGTCGCTTGATCTGGAGTCAGCCGCCCTTATCGGTTTTTCGGCAGGCGGGGGAGAGATAACTCGCTACATTGGCCGTTATAGCACGCAGCGTGTGTCCAAGGCCGCTTTGATTGCCGCCGTCCCGCCACTTATGCTGAAAACTTCGGCCAATCCGGAGGGGTTGCCGATGGAGACGTTCGACGAGGTTCGCAAGGGATCCATTGTCGACCGCTCGCAGTTTTACAAGGAACTTGCCGGTGGTCCTTTTTTCGGAGCCAACAGGCCTGGCGCCAGTGTTTCGCAAGGCATGATCGATTCGTTCTGGCTGCAGGGAATGCTGGCTGGGCACAAGAATACTTTCGACTGCATCAAGGCGTTCTCCGAAACCGACTTCACCGAAGATCTCAAGAAATTTGATGTGCCGACGCTCATCGTGCACGGCGACGACGACCAGATCGTGCCAATCGGAGCAGCGGCTATCCGTGCTTCGACCCTGGTCAAGGGATCTGTCCTGAAAATTTACGAGGGCGCTCCCCATGGTCTCGCCTACACGCACAAAGACCGACTCAATGCCGACCTGCTGGCATTTTTGAAGGCGTGATGCCGACCAGAGAAGTGGCATGTCATGAATCGAAAGGAAGAGATGCGGGCAGCGTGGACGCCAAAGATCATGTGGCTTTTATCGCCGCGGCGCAGACACGGCAGTGGGACAGGGGATAATCCGTTCGGACTTATGCATGAGGCGAGGCGGGTTGATGTACTGATGCGGGGCGTTCGGCATGCATGAAATCCGACGTCCAACGACAACAACAAGGGAGAATAATCATGAACTACGACAGCTTGAATTGTGAATTTCTACAGGTTTTGCCTTTTTTGCCCTACGCGGAAAACGCGTTGGAGCCCGTAATTTCCGCGAAGACGATCAGTTTTCATTACGGCAAGCATCACAAGGGCTATGTCGACACCCTCAAAAAGTTGGTGGCCGGAACGCGGTTTGAGGACATGCCCTTGGAGAAGATCATGAGCGAGACAGACGGCAAGAGCGACAGCACCGCCATCTTCAATAACGCGGCGCAAGCATGGAACCACACCTTCTACTGGCAAAGCCTGAGACCGAAGGGTGGCAGCGAGCCGACCGATGTGTTGCAGAAGAAGATCGAGGTATCCTTCGGTTCCCTCGATGCCTGCAAGAAAGAACTTGCGACCGCGGCCATGGCGCAATTCGGCAGCGGGTGGGTATGGCTTGTGCTGGACAGTGACATGCTCAAGGTTGTCAAGACCGCAAACGCGGGGGTGCCCATGACCATGAGCATGAAGCCGCTGTTGACCATCGATGTGTGGGAGCACGCCTACTATCTGGATTACCAGAACCTGCGCGCGGACTATGTGAAGGCTGTGCTGGACACGTTGATCAATTGGGAATTTGTGGCGGAGAATCTCGGCTGCTGACCTTCACACGGCCACAAAAGAAGAAGGGAAGATGAACTGATATAAAAATGATCATTCAACATGAATCATAAGAACAGGAATCCTTATGGCACTCATTTTTGAACGCATACACACCGATGGAATTGCCGAGCTTTCCTATCTGGTCGGCGATGATTCCAAAGGCGTAGCCGCAGTGTTCGATCCACGTCCGGATGTTGACTGCTACCTGCAGCTCGCCCGCGAGAAAAAGGTATCAATTACGCACATTTTTGAAACACACATCCATGTCGATTTCGTCAGCGGTGCGCGAGAACTATGTGCGCGTCTCAAGTCAGCGAAAATATACCTCAGTCACGAAGGAGGCGCGCGCTACGGCTTCGACCATGAGGGGGTCACAGATGGAGATGTCTTTGAACTTGGTTCCGCTCTCATTACCGCTCGACACACGCCCGGCCACTCGCCAGAGCACATGGCATATCTGCTATCGGAAAAGGAGCATCCGGACGCACCGTGGGGGGTACTCACCGGGGACTCGCTCTTTGTCAATTCCGCCGGGCGCTCCGACCTCCTCGGCAGTAGCCAGGCTAAAGAGCTGGCCGAAAAACTGTTCCATACGCTGAACGATTTTTACCTGAAGCTCAACGATGGCGTCATTATCTACCCGACGCATGGTCAGGGATCGCCCTGCGGGGAGGACATCGGCGACCGGCTCAGCAGCACCATTGGTTATGAACGGCGCTTCAATGCGTTCCTCCAGTTTAACAATGCCACAAGTTTCACCGAGCACACGCTCACCGACGCGGCGCCGATCCCTACCTATTATCCGTTGATGGAGACTCTGAACACCAAGGGGCCCATGGTGCTCGGCAACCTGCCGCCAGTGCCCGGACTTCCTCCCAAATTCTTTCAGGAAGCCATTGAGGGCAACGACAACGTTCTCATCGATACCCGCATGATGCTCGGATTTGGTGGAGGGCATATCAAGGGAGCGCTCAGCATCGGCGGCTTGCCCGTACTCTCCATCTGGGCCGGCTGGTTGCTGGACCCCGACCAACCCATCCTGCTCGTCCTCGATTCCGATGATATGCTCGAAACAATCGTCCGCTATTTTGTCCGTACGGGCTACACCAAGTTCGCCGGCTACCTTGTCGGCGGCATGACTGCATGGAACAACGCCGGACTGCCGCTGGAATCGGTCGGGCAAACGACAGTCCACGAAATCAAAAACGAAGGCCAAGAACTGCAGGTTCTCGATGTACGCGCACCGAGCGAATGGAAAGAAGGCCACATCCCCAATGCCCGCCATATTTTCCTGGGCGAATTGCGCGAACAACTCGGCACGTTGGACAAGGCCAAGCCGACCGCCGTCTATTGCGACAGCGGGTATCGTGCGAGCATCGCGACGAGCATTTTGCAGCAGCACGGGTTCGGCGGCGTCTGCAACATTCCCGGAAGCTGGCAAGCATGGGAAAATGCGGGATACCCGGTCGAAAAAGAGATCGAGAAGGAGAAGAAATAATCGTGAACACGAACATGCTTTCTCCCGGTCACTTGATTTCAAGGTGCGCCGCGTATTTCATCGGCAGCCTCCTGTTCATAGGCGTCGCAGCCGATGCGGGGGCGAGCGTGGATGCGCTTGATTATCCGGGACCGGCCTGGTCACCCTATCTTGTCGGCGCTGCCATTGGAGTGCTTTCCTGGCTAACCTTTTACTTTTCCAACAAGACCATTGGGGCCTCCTCCTTTTACGCGCAGCTCGCGGGTTTTCTCGGTAAACTCATCGCGCCCCGCCACATGGCCTCGCTCACATATTTCAAAGACAACCCGCCGCGCGTGAGTTGGGGATTCGTCTTCGTGGTCGCAACCATTGTGGGCGGCGCCATTGCCGCCCTGACGGGCGGCGAGTTCGCCAATGAATGGCTGCCGCCCATATGGGAGGCACGCTTCGGCGACAGTGTTGCATTGCGTGCGGCCATCGCCTTTCCCGGCGGTATGCTGATGGCCTTTGGGGCGCGTCTGGCCGGAGGTTGCACCAGCGGCCACGGCATCAGCGGAACCCTTCAGCTCAACATGGCTTCGTGGATTGCAGTGATTTGCATTTTCGTTGGTGGTGTCGCCGTGGCCCTGCCGCTTTTTAAACTGTGAGGTGCGTATGATTGATCCCGGCAAAGCCGTAAAGCAATCGACGGAAAAGTCCGCCCCACGTGTGGCCGCGGCTCCCACACTGATTGCCGGCGCGATGTTTGGTCTGGTGTTTGGCTTCCTTCTGCAGAAAGGGGGCGTTGGAAAATATAATGTGCTCATCGGCCAACTGCTTCTTCAGGACTGGACCGTCGTGAAGATCATGCTCACCGCAATTGTCGTCGGCATGATCGGCGTATTCCCGTTGCACCATTTCGCCAAAGTGAACCTGCATATCAAGCCGACCAGGATCGGTGCCAACATCATTGGTGGGCTTGTGTTCGGCGCTGGTTTTGCGTTGGTGGGCTATTGCCCTGGAACTGCTGCAGCTGCGCTGGGTCAGGGAAGTTGGGACGCGCTCTTTGGCATGGCCGGGCTTATCGTCGGTTCGTGGATTTTTGCCGAATTTTCGGGATTGACCAAACGAACAATAGAGAAATGGGGCGACCTTGGCAAAGTGTTGCTTTCCGATCTGTTGCCAGTGCCGCGCGGCGTGTTTGTGGTTGGTTTTGCATTGGCGCTCAGCGCAATACTTATGATTTTACAGCAATTCACAATCCGATGACAACAAAATTGCTTTGCAGAAAGACTGAAAAGAATGCACTTTAAATGTACAGTTATGCAAAAATCATAGATAATATTTGAATGTCATAGGAGATATCAATGCATCCGTACAGAAATTTCATTTTGATGATCACTGTGTCTGCAACACTGATGTTTTTCTTGATGTACCTGAACAATTACCAGTTTAGCCATGTGTGGTTTAGCCAAACTCGATTTTTCATGACCTTCATCATGGCTGGCTCCATGGCGCTCGTCATGCTCTTCTTCATGCGCCATATGTACAAAGACAAGAAGGCAAATATAGCAATTGTTATTGGAAGCGTTGCACTTATGGGCTTAGGCTTTTTTTTGGTTCGCAGTCAGGCAACTGTAGGAGATGTCGCTTGGATGAAGGCGATGATTCCTCACCATTCGATAGCAATACTCACAAGTGAGCGCGCCAATATTAGTGATTTTCGTGTCAGAAAGCTTGCGGACGACATCATTGAAGCCCAGCGCCGAGAGATTGAGGAGATGGAAGTCCTGATCAAGGATATCGATGATTAGTCAACGAAAAACTCGCATCAGGTCTTAGCCGTCTACATTGTGAGAAGACCGCAAAGATTGAAATTAGAGCGTATGGTAAATTACTAAGGAGGTATAGTATGACGGCCGAAAATATGACGGATACTCCCATTTACGTTGCCCTGAATATGTCAAAAGTTGTGAACAATGAAGAAAGTTTCGATCTGATGCACAAAGTGGGGCCACGGGTATGTATCACCACTGCAACCCACCCGGGATTTGTCGGTTTTATGGCCAACATCCAAACAGGCATTTTACCTCTTGCAGGCAGATTTGGGGGCGGTAGTATTCACATGGAAAATACACTGAACCCTGTCCGCAACTATCAGTATACCATGTGGAAACATTGGAAAGATCATGACGAATTCCATGAAAAACAATTCAACAGGATTTTTGAGCTGTGTACCAGTTGTCTGGAGATGGTGGTAGAAGGTCCTTGGGAACCAGTTTACAGCGTTGTCTACGCAAAAATGCCGACTGTTCGATCTATGGGGCAAATCGCCGATCTCGGTAAAGATTTCATAAAGCAAAAAGATTTTATCCGCTTTGCCACGCCACAGCGCTGTGTCGCCATCGGCGAACATACGGTGGCTCCGGGGCGGGAAGAGGCATTTGAAAAAGGTGCCATCGAGACGATGGAAGCCTTGTCGGACTCAACCGGTTTTCTCGGGTATATGATTTTGAAGCAAATCGGGGTCTGTGCATTAGGCAGCTTCATGCTGGACCCGACGTCAATGGCAGAAACACTGCAGACACTCGGAGCCAATCCTCCAAAAAACCCAAGACCGCTCTTTAAAACATTGGATGCCGTGCCAAGCCCGCCCGAATATCTCATTCACAGCGAATGGGACGCGACGGAAATGGCCCAGATGGGTTTTGCAAAAGTTCTGGTGAACCATACCATCAGAAAAATACACGATGATGGCGTTATGGCCCATCTTATCCGCGGTCCATACATCATGTTTTTCAAGCCAATGATGGAAGAACCTGGTTGGAGGTCCTTTTTGTGATGAAAGTCGTGGCTATCGTTCCGTTGAACGGTGAGAGGCCCTTCGACTATGACCTGGAAAAAAACCGACCGACCGGTCATGTCCAACCCCGTTAGGCAAACAAAAAGAGAGAGTTATGTATTACAGCAATGGCAACTATGAAGCTTTCGCCCGCCCGCGCAAACCCAAGGGGGTAGAGAACAAAACGGCCTGGTTTGTCGGCGCGGGCCTGGCGGCATTGGCGGGCGCGGCCTTCCTGATCCGCGACGGCCAGATGCCGGGCAACCGGATCACCATCCTGGAGCAGCAACAGTTGCCCGGTGGCGCGCTGGACGGCATCAAGGAGCCGAACAAGGGCTTCGTGATCCGCGGCGGGCGCGAGATGGAAGAGCACTTCGAGTGCCTGTGGGATCTGTACCGCTCGATCCCGTCGCTGGAGATCGAGGGCGCCAGCGTGCTCGACGAGTTCTATTGGCTCGACAAGGACGATCCGAACTCCTCTTTGCAGCGCGCCACTGTGAATCGAGGCGAGGACGCGCATACCGACGGCCTGTTCACCCTCAGCGAGCAGGCGCAGAAGGAGATCGTCAAGCTCTTCCTCGCCACCGGCGAAGAGATGGAGAACAAGCGCATCAACGAGGTATTCGGCAAGGAATTCCTGGACAGCAATTTCTGGCTGTATTGGCGCACGATGTTTGCTTTCGAGGAGTGGCATTCGGCGCTGGAGATGAAGCGGTATCTGCACCGTTTCATCCACCAGATCAAAGGCATGCCGGACTTTTCCACGCTGAAGTTCACCAAATTCAACCAGTACGAATCGCTGGTGCTGCCGCTGGTGAAGTGGCTGCAGGAACATGGCGTGGTGTTCGAGTACGGTACCGAGGTCACCGATGTCGATTTCACCATCGCACCCGGACGCAAACAGGCTACCCGCATCCACTGGCGCAGGGACGCAGTCGAAGGCGGCGTCAATCTCGGCCCCGACGACCTGGTGTTCATGACCATCGGCTCGCTCACCGAGAACTCCGACAACGGCGACCACCACACGCCGGCAAATCTCAATGTAGGGCCTGCGCCGGCATGGGATCTGTGGCGACGCATCGCCGCAAAGGATCCGGCGTTTGGCCGCCCGGACGTGTTCGGCTCGCACATCTCCGAGACCAAATGGGAGTCGGCCACCGTCACTACGCTCGATGAGCGTATCCCGAAGTACATCCAGAAGATCGCCAAGCGTGATCCGTTCAGCGGCAAGGTGGTGACAGGCGGCATCGTGACCGCGAAGGACTCATCCTGGCTGCTCAGTTGGACGGTGAACCGGCAACCGCATTTCAAAGAGCAGCCCAAGGGCCAGATCGTGGCTTGGGTCTACGCGCTGTTCGTCGAGCAACCCGGCGATTACGTGAAGAAGCCCATGCAGGACTGCAGCGGCGAGGAGATCACCCAGGAATGGCTCTACCACATGGGCGTGCCGGTCGAGGACATCCCCGAACTGGCGTCAACGGGTGCGATAACCGTGCCGGTGATGATGCCGTACGTGACCGCCTTCTTCATGCCACGCCAGGCCGGTGATCGCCCGGACGTGGTGCCCGAGGGCGCTGTCAATTTCGCCTTCATTGGGCAGTTCGCGGAATCGAGAGAGCGCGACTGCATCTTCACCACCGAGTATTCCGTACGAACACCGATGGAGGCTGTCTACACACTGCTCGACGTCGAGCGCGGCGTGCCGGAGGTATTCAACTCCACCTACGACATTCGTACGCTCCTGTCCGCGACCGGTCGCCTGCGCGACGGCAAGGAGATCGACATCCCGGGTCCTGCATTCGTGCGCAATCTGCTGATGAAGAAGCTCGACAAAACCCAGATCGGCGCACTGTTGCGCGAGTTCGGTATTGTCGCGGACGATTGAACAGACTTCTTCGCATGGCCTCTTTCGGAGATCCGCCTAGCGGCAATGAGGGTTTAGATAATGGCAAATAGAACGTCTCTCACTGTTATTCAACTCAACGACAGCCATGCCTATTTTGATCTCCACCAGGAGATGTTCTGGCAGGGAGGTCAGGCAGTCTATCGTCTCGCGGGAGGATATGCCCGCATTGCCACCATCGTAAAGCAGATTCGAGCCGCGAACCAGGAGCGTGTCCTCTTTTGCGACTGCGGCGATACTCTCCACGGCACCTATCCCGCCCAGAGTACGCAGGGCCAGGCAATGATCCCTGTGTTGAATTCATTGGGTCTCGACGCGATGACGGCCCATTGGGAATTTGCCTACGGCCCCGCGGCCTTCAAACAGCTCGCAGCGGAGCTCAGTTATCCGATGCTGGCGATCAATATATACGATCAGGCGACAAAAGAGCGGTTTTTCCCACCGTACAGCGTGAAGGAGATCGGCGGATTACGGATCGGTCTGGTAGGCGTTGCCTGCAACATTATAGACAAAACCATGCCGCCTTCCTTCAGCGAAGGTCTGGAATTCACTCTCGGTCGAGAAGAACTTCCTTCCATCATCAATGATCTGCGCACCAGCGAGAAGGTGGACCTGGTCGTCCTCATCTCCCATCTCGGATTTCCCCAGGACATGAAGCTGGTATCGGAGGTGGGGGGAATTGATGTGTGCTTAAGCGGGCATACCCATAACCGCCTCTATAAACCGGCTGTTCAGGGGAAAACGCTCGTCATCCAATCGGGCTGCCACGGTTCTTTCCTGGGGCGCCTGGATCTGGAAATTGATGGCGGCCGCGTCGTTGATTACCGGCACCAACTGATAGAGGTGGAATCCACGATAACCCCCGATCCCGCAGTGGATGACCTCGTCCGCCAGGCCCTCACGCCGCATCAGGAAGAATTATCAATGATTGTGGGTGAAACGGCTACGGCGCTCAATCGAGGCACCACGCTGGAAACCACGATGGACAATTTCCTGCTGCAGGCGCTGCAGGAAAGTACGGGCGCGCAATTGGCATTTTCCAACGGTTGGCGCTACGGCGCACCGGTCATTCCGGGGGAGGTAACGCTAAATGACCTCTATAACATCATTCCGATGAACCCGCCGGTCTCAACGGTCGAACTGCTGGGCGAGGAAATTGTCGCGATGCTGGAGGAAAATCTGGAACGGACGTTTGCCCGCGATCCGTACGACCAGATGGGTGGTTACGTTAAACGCAGCCTTGGCCTCAAGGCCTGCATCAAGATCGAGAATCCTCCCGGACAGCGCGTGCAGCAAGTTTTTGTCGGCAATGAAGAGCTGCAACCAGGGCGCTATTACCCCACGACGTATGTTACTCAGCAGGGCGTCGCACACAAGTACGGGCGCAACCACCAACAGCACACTGAGCGGAGCATAGATGCGCTGAAGGCATATCTGACCCGGCACCGCCCGCTACGCGCAGAAATTCGCGGCACGTTCGTCGCGGTATAGGAAGGAAATCACATGAACATTGATTGGATTGTAACGTTGTGGTCGGCTCTTGTTGTTCTGGTTGCGACTACAGTGCACGGCATTACCGGTTTCGGTACAGGCCAAATCACAATGGGAGTGCTTCCGTTCTTCCGCGATGCGGGTTCAGCTTCCATTGTTGTCTCCATTATCGTTTTCATCACGAATGTGCGTGTCTTTTGGAGCGTACGGGACGAGTTTAATTGGAAGGACTGGCTTATTCCAGTAGCAGGACTGGCAGCAGGCCTTCCCATAGGAATTTACCTGTTTGGAGCCTGGGATGAAGCTCAGCTCCGCATGGCCATAGGCATCGTAATGATCATTAGCGCCGTGGTACTTTTGCTGCTGCGTCAGATTAAGTCGATTCGAGAATGGATAAAGGGCACCGGATGGCAGCCTGGATGGATCAGCGGCGTGGTGGCTGGATTTCTGTCGGGCATCTTTGGTGGTGCAGTATCGATTCCCGGGCCTCCGATGATCATATATGGGGCGTTTTTGATGGAGACCGATTACTGGACTGCGAAGCAGATGAAGGCCATCTTTACTTCATTTTTTGCTGCCAACCTGCTTTACCGGATAGTTGTGTTGACCTCCATGGGAAAGATGACGACCGCGATTGCGGTCGAGGCGCTGGCAATTGTTCCGGCAGCGTTTTTAGGGGCCTGGCTTGGCATCAAGCTGTTCGCTATCATGCCGCGAGAGTTATTCCGCTGGTTCATTATCGCCTTTATCTTCGTACTCGGAGTCTTACTGACCATCGGAATTTAGAATAGCCAAGAGGAGAAGTGAAATGGGCGACAAAACAAAAACCAGCTTAACGATCTTGCACACCAACGATATGCACGGCCGTTACCGGCCCATCACAGTCATTAAAGGCAGCGCCACCTCCCAAACCGGCGATCCGGGGCGGAGCTGGGATGAGTTTGACCGGGAAGGCACCGCCGGTGGTTTCGCAGCTCTGGCAACGGCTTTGAAGCGTATTCGACTGGAACGGGGGGCGGATAATGTCCTGCTCGTGGACGGAGGGGATACATTCAGCGATGATCTGCTGGGAAATTTGACCCGCGGCGAGGCCGTGATCAGGCTGATGAATTCCGTGGGCTATCAGTTAATGGCTTTGGGCAACCACGACTATGACTTTGGAAGCGAGCGGACTCGCGAACTCGATGAGATCGCGAATTTCCCCATGCGGGCCGCAAACGTGGTTGAAGTAAAGACGGGCCAGCCATTTCTGGGAGATCCTACCATTGTCTTCCAGGCGGCAGGCATCCGGGTCGGCTTTCTCACCCTGACGTATCACAATACCGGATTTACAGGAAATCCGAAGAACTACGAAGGATTGGAGTTCAAGGACGGGATCGAAGCGGTCCGCCGATACCTGCCTGATCTGCGCGAGCGCTCTGACTTGGTGGTTGTGCTTTCCCACCTCGGTTCAGCAATGGACCGTGTTCTGGCGCGTGAAGTGCCCGAGATGGACATCATCATCGGCGCGCACTCTCACGACCGCATCTCTAACGAGCGGATCGGGGATATTACCCTCGTGCAGGCTGTTTCAGACAACTCGGTCCTGGGGGAGATTGAGGTCAGCCTCCATGGAACGCAGATCACCAAGGTGGAAAGCCGCCTGCATACGTTATGGCTCGACGAGTTCCCGGAAGATGAAGAGATCGTCCGGCAGGTCGCTGCGTTGCGCGCGCCATATCAAGATACCCTGGAAGAGGTCATCGCAATCGCCGCAGAGCCGATTGGCCGACATTACCGTTCGGAAAGTCCCTTTGATAAGCTGGTAGGAGAGATCATATGCGCCGAGACCGGGGCTGAAATCGCCTTTATGCCGGGCGTGGGCTACGGGGTGACGCTGCATCCCGGAGCGATCACGCGCGAAGCACTCTACACCCTTATTCCTCATCCTGCCAAGTTGGTGACGATGCAATTGACCGGTGATCGTGTCCTTGAAATCCTCGAGCAATGCGCCACCAATCAGGCTCCGGGCGATCCTCGCCTGATCGTGGGCGGCCTGGTTCAAACTGCCGGTTTACGCTGGAGCGTGGATTTTGCTCAACCTTCGGGCAGCCGGGTGTCGGCTGTTTACGTTCGAAACGAGGCTCTCCTAAAAGACAAAAGTTATATCATCGGCACCAATGCCGGTATGGCGCGTGGGCTGCACCGGTATACAGCTTTTACAAAAGGCCAGGATGTGGTGATCCACGATCTTCAGGTCAACGAATTGGTTGAAAAGGCTTTTGCCAGGATGGGTACGGTCAGTTCGCCCAAGTTGGGTGATATCACTTTACAAGGAAAAGAATAACTCCTGCTTGATCTTTGCCCATGGAAGGATCGGAGAAGAGATACTATGACAATGGAAATCGGGCTGGTTTTTGCCATACTGGGAATCTCCATGCTGCTGTTTATAACCGGTTGGATCCGTGCGGATATCGTTGCGGTATTGGTGCTCGTTTCGCTGGCAGCTACCGGCCTGTTGGAGGTGGAGGAGGTTCTGAAGGGCTTTAGCAGCGAAGCCGTCATCGCCATCGCCGGCTTGTTGATATTGAGCGCCGGATTGGTGCGCAGCGGGGTGGTCCGCTGGATCGCGGAGCGGCTGAACAACATTGCCCGAGGGAGTCGCAAACGGTTGACCTTGACGAGCTCCCTGGTCCCAGGCGTCCTGTCAGGCTTTGTGAGCGATATAGCCACCGTTTCGTTATTCATTCCGGTGGTCCTCCGGCTGGCACGCAAGAACGATATCCACCGCTCAAAGCTGCTCCTGCCCATCGCCATGTCTGCTCTGGCAGGTGGAAACCTGACCATGATCGGGGCCTCGCATAACCTTGTGGTAAACGATTTGCTTCGATCATCGGGTCAGCCTGCACTTGGATTTTTCGAAATTGCGCCGGTAGGTATTGCTCTGATCATTTCTTTCGCTGTCTACACCTTGGTTCTGGGGCAACGCCTGTTGCCGGGCGAAAATGAAAAGGGCGTCGTCAAAAGCCGGGAAGATAGCTCCGGTTTAATGCGGACATACCATCTGGAAGATCGTCTTTGGGAGGTTCTGCTCCTGGACGATTCTTCCTGGGTGGGGAAGACGTTGCAAGAAATCGCACTCGGTGGTGGGCACGGACTTACGGTCTTGTCTGTTGTACGCCATGACGAACCCCAGCTTCATAATCGAGTGGATTTTGTACTGGAGAAGCAGGACGTGCTGCTGGTGAGCGGGCGCAGGACAAGGGTCGATAAACTGGTGCAGGAATATCCCGGACTCAAAGTTTTGGGGCATCCCAGCCAGCCTGAAAAATTTCCGTCGTCCAGTGGAGAGTTGATCGAAGTGGTTGTTCCACCGCGCTCACCTATGGTCGGCAAGACCATGACTGATTTGAATTTTCGCACTGAAACCTGCCTCACGGGCGTAGCGATCTGGCGTGCGGATAAACCCATTCGTACCGATGTGGGAACCACTCCCCTGCAAGAAGGAGACGCACTGCTGCTTTATGGCCCGGGCGATCAGACGCGCAGCTATGATCCCAGGCCGGGTTTCTTGTGGTTGCATAAGCCACATCCGGAGGAAGCTCCCCGTAGGCTGCGCCACCTCGGCAAGTGGGCCGCCTTGATTATGGCCGGGGTGGTTGCTTTGGCAGCTTTCAATCTGCTGCCTATTGCCGTGGCGGCGCTGGGAGGCGCAGCCTTAATGGTTCTGATTGGCATTCTGCCCTTGCGGCAGTTATATGAACATGTGGAGTGGCGTACGATTGTACTCGTCGGGGGTATGTACCCGTTGGGACTTGCGATGGAGAAAAGCGGAGCGGCTGGACTGGTTTCAAGCCTTATAGCAGATACTTTGGGTACACTTGGTCCGCATATCACCATGATCGGGATCACGTTGATCGCCCTGCTCCTGACGCAGGCCCTGCACGGGGCAGCTGTAGCTGTGATCATGACTCCTGTAGCATTGGATACAGCCAGCCTGCTAGAGATCGAGCCGACCGCGTTTGCAGTCGCCGTTATTGTGGGGGCCGCGGCCACATACCTGCTGCCGGAAGGACATCCGGCGCCCCTGATGGTACAGAGTCCCGGGTCTTATGAGACCAGCGATTATCTCAAGTTCGGGGCCGGGCTGGTGGCTATCACCCTGGCTATTGTGGCAGGGCTCGTTCCCATTATCTGGCCTTTCTGAAGATGATGCTGCAACCGGGTTCCATAGCATTCAAATAAAGTTTATGGGGAGATAGCAGGGAGGAAAAACTTTGTCGCCCATCCCCGGCCGTTAACGCAGTCAAGATCTTGATCATAAAGGCTTTAGAAGGAGTCCGAAATGGCTGCTTTCCGATCGATTCGTCTGTGGCATTCGTGCATATATCTGCTCGTTTTGATTACAACGGGATGCGGCATGTCGTACCGTGAAAAGGTTGTTGAACACCCTATTCCTCGTCTTTACGGGACGGAAGACCCGCAATTTTCCCGTACGATGGGGACATTGCTCGGCTCGGACATCCTCGATGGTAATCGAGTTGAGGTGCTGTTGAACGGTGACGAGATCTTTCCCGCCATGCTGCAAGCAATCCGTAGCGCCAAAACAACCATCACCTTCGAAACCTTCATCTATTGGTCCGGCTCGATCGGCAGTGATTTTTCGAACGCCCTGGCCGAACGTGCTCGCGCAGGCGTCAAGGTTCATGTCCTGCTGGATTGGATCGGCAGTTACAAGATGGACGCATCTCAGCTCGAATTGATGGAGCAGGCCGGTGTCGAGGTGAAGAAATTTAATAAACCGCACTGGTATCAGTTAGGTCGATTGAACAATCGCACACACCGCAAGCTGCTGGTTGTCGACGGACAGATCGGTTTTACGGGTGGTGTTGGAATCGGAGATCAATGGTCTGGGCATGCGCAAGACCCTGAACATTGGCGCGATTCGCACTATCGGTTCCAAGGCCCCGTGGTGGGGCAGATGCAAGCTGTCTTTATGGACAACTGGATCAAAGTCAGCGGTGATGTACTGCACGGCCCCGCGTATTTCCCTGCGTTGCAGCCCGTCGGCTCCGGCAAGGCGCACGTGTTCAGCAGCTCTCCGTCAGGGGGAAGCGAAAGCATGCGACTCATGTACCTGCTTGCAATCACCGCCGCGAGCCGCACCATTCACCTTTCCACTCCGTACTTCATTCCCGACGCATTGACGATCCAAACACTCACCGATGCCGCAAAGCGCGGCGTGACCATCCAGATCATAACAGTCGGCGAACACGCAGACAGTGAGACGGTAAGGCGTGCATCCCGGGCACGCTGGGGCGACTTACTCGAAGCGGGGATTGAAATACATGAATATCAGCCGACCCTGTACCATTGCAAAGTGATGATCGTAGATGGGCTGTGGACATCGGTGGGCTCGACAAATTTCGACCCCCGTTCCTTCAGCCTGAATGACGAGGCGAATGTAAACTATTACGACCGCGATTTTGCCCTGCGTCAGATCGAAATTTTTCAAGAAGACTTGGCGCTTTCGCGACAGGTAACATTCCAGGAGTGGAAGGACCGGCCGCTTTTTGAAAAATTATGGGAGAATGCTGCATCGCTTCTCGGTTCTCAGCTATGACCTACGCGTTTGATCCCAGGGATACAGTCTAATCACCATTTTTTTTCGCCGTCATGAGACGATAGAACATGTCGGATAACATCGTGGATCCTGGCGAAAATGTTCATTATGCACCGCACGACTGTAAAGAAATCGGATTATCCTTTTCGCTCCGGCCCCAACGCCAGTTCCGAATCTCCGGCAGATCTTCGCCGTGGCGCTCGATGTACTGCCGGTGCTCGATGAGTTTGTCGCGGATGGCCTGCTTGGCATACGCGGCTGTGGCACCGAGCTGCGGCACGCGGTCGATGACGTCGGCCATGAGGTGAAAGCGGTCGAGGTCGTTTACGACCACCATGTCGAACGGCGTCGTGGTCGACCCCTCCTCCTTGAAGCCGCGCACGTGCAGGTTCCCGTGGTTGGTGCGGCGATAGGTCAGCCGATGGATCAGCCACGGATAGCCGTGATAGGCAAAGATGACCGGCTTGTCGGTGGTGAACAGCGTGTCGAAATCGCTGTCGCTCAAGCCGTGAGGATGCTCGCGGTGATGCTGGAGTTTCATCAGATTGACCACGTTCACCACCCGGATTTTCAAAGCCGGGAAATTTTCTCGCAGGAGCTGCACGGCCGCCAGGGTTTCGAGGGTGGGCACGTCGCCGCAGCAGGCCATGACGACATCCGGCTCGCAGCCCTGGTCGTTGCTGGCCCAAGGCCAGATGCCGATCCCTGCGGCGCAGTGCTTGACGGCGGCGTCCATGTCCAGCCACTGGGGCCCAGGCTGCTTTCCGGCCACGACCACGTTCACGCAGTTGCGGCTGCGCAGGCATTGATCCGTCACGCAGAGCAGGGTGTTCGCGTCGGGCGGGAGGTAGACGCGGATGACCTCGGACTTCTTGTTGGCCGCGACATCGATGAAACCTGGGTCCTGATGGCTGAAGCCATTGTGGTCCTGCCGCCACACATGTGACGAGAGCAGGTAGTTGAGGGAGGCGATGGGTCGGCGCCAGGGAATTCCGCGCGTGACGTCCAGCCACTTGGCGTGCTGGTTGAACATCGAGTCCACGATGTGGATGAACGCTTCATAGCAGGAAAAAAAACCGTGGCGGCCAGTCAAGAGATACCCTTCGAGCCAGCCCTCGCATTGGTGCTCGCTCAGCATCTCCATGACTCGGCCATCGGGCGCGACGTGCTCGTCGCCGGGGACGATGGCCGCCGTCGAGCAGCGGTTTGTAACCTCGAACACCGCGCCCCAGCGGTTCGAGCTCGTCTCGTCCGGGCTGAAGACGCGGAAGGTGGAGGGGTTGCGCGTAATCACGTCGCGGATAAATTCGCCCTGCACGCGGGTGGCCTCGGCATCCACCGCGCCGGGTTTCGGGACCTTGACCGCGTAGTTGCCATAATCCGGTAGGCGCAGGTCGCGCAGGAACAGGCCGCCGTTGGCGTGGGGATTGGCGCTCATGCGGCGCTCTCCTACGGGTGCGAGCCCGGCCAGTTCGGGGCGCAGGCGCCCAGCCTTGTCGAACAGTTCCTGCGGCCGGTAGCTCTTCATCCACGTCTCCAAGAGCTTCACATGGCCCGGATGGCCCATGTCGCCCATGGGCACCTGATGCGCGCGCCACGTGCCTTCCGTGGGCTTTCCGTCCACTTCCTGCGGGCAGGTCCAGCCCTTGGGCGTGCGCAGGATTATCATCGGCCAGCGCGGCCGTTCCGTAAAACCCTGTTCGCGGGCGTCCCGCTGGATGCGCCGGATTTCGCTCACCACCCGGTCGAGAGTAGTAGCCATGAGGGCGTGCATCTCCATGGGGTCGTCACCCTCGACGAAATGTGGGGTGTAGCCGTAGCCGTGAAAGAGCGCCTCCAGTTCGTCATGGGGAATGCGCGCGAGCACGGTGGGACCGGCGATCTTGTAGCCGTTCAGGTGCAGGATCGGCAGCACGGCGCCGTCATGGACCGGGTTCAGAAACTTGTTCGAGTGCCAGCTCGTGGCCATGGGGCCAGTCTCCGCTTCGCCATCGCCGATGACGCAGGCGACAAGAAGGTCCGGGTTGTCGAAGGCCGCTCCGAACGCATGCGACAGCGCATAGCCAAGCTCTCCGCCCTCGTTGATCGAGCCCGGCGTCTCCGGCGAGACGTGGCTCGGGATGCCGCCGGGGAAGGAGAATTGCTTGAAGAGCCGTGTCAGGCCGTCTTCGTCCTGCGAAATGTGGGGGTAGACCTCGCTGTAGGTCCCTTCGAGATACGCGTTGGCAACAAGTCCCGGCCCGCCATGTCCCGGTCCGGTGATATTGATGACGTTCAGATCGTACACGTTGATGACGCGGTTCAGGTGCACATAGATTAAGTTCAGCCCCGGCACCGTGCCCCAGTGACCGAGCAGGCGCGGCTTGATGTGTTTCAACGTGAGCGGTTTTTTAAGTAGCGGGTTGTCGTAGAGATAAATTTGGCCGACCGACAGGTAGTTGGCGGCGCGCCAGTAGGCGTCCATCGTTGCAAGGAGTTCCGGGGAAAGAGCCTTTGTCTGCATGATTTGATTTTTCCTTTATTCAGGCCATGGAGGTACTGTTTCGAGTCAATCTTTGCTTGCGAAGCTATCTTTTTCCTTCGTCGGGACGAGTAGCCACACGACCCAGACCGAGTTTGTCCATCCGTCTTCGTTCCATCCCACAAAAAACTGGGCAAATCGAAACAATCCACCCCGCGCGGAAGTCGACTCCACACGCGCGGGGAGTGCCCACGCAATCTCCATGGCAACTCCCGTGCCGGATGATGCCCAGTGTACCTTGGTGATTATACTGGATTAATTGAAATATGGGAGCCGCCCGGCGCAAGGAATCCATCAACCGTGCCGCCAAATTCAACATAATCGCCCTATATGACGACATCGCTCTCCTGCCGGCCACATCCAGGGCCAGATCAAGGAACCCCACCGTCTCGTCCAGTGCACACAAATGGTACCGCAACGTGTTCCGTTATATATGGCTACTTCGTTATATATGTCGGATGCTGCTGACGGCTTTCTTCTTCCCCTGCCCGCTCTATTTTTATTAATTCTTTATAATCAGCATGTTGCGCGAGAGCGGTCGCAGGCCTGCGATGGCACGCTAGTTGCGACATAGTTTACTCGCTGAAACATGTACTAACACTTTCGCGCTTTCTGCGAAGTCGACAATGGTCTTTTCCCTGCCATTTGGCAGGGAAAATAACATCCATCACCACTGACTGGAGGAAGTCATGAAATCTAGCATCAGGGGCAAGGCGGAAGGACCGCTGCACCAGGGAAAGGACAAGTTTAATGAAGTGGCCGGAAATATCACCGATCAAGAGCTGGAGGGCAAGGTAAAAGTCGAAATAATAGCATGCAGTTGGCAAGCACCATCAGAAAAAAAGATGATTGGTATGCGTCACTCGGAAGAAGGGAAGATTGGATGGGTTTTACTTTGGGCCCTGGGAATTCCGATCCCGATCCTAGTGGCACTGTATCTTCTGCGCGGGTGCACTTGAGGAGAATTTGTTGCGCAAAATACCCGCTGACGACAGTGGCCGACAGTCCAGCGTAACTCATAATGGAGACAGATCATGAGCAAAGAAATGAAAAAGGATTACTCAGAAAAAAGCACTCGGGAAAAGGGTTCGGCTCCCAGCGCAGACTCACAATTGGCTGCCAGCGGCGAGCTGCACCAGATCGCCGGAGGAGAGCACTCCGCGCTTACCACGAACCAGGGCGTTGCACTGTCCGATAATCAAAATTCGCTCAGGGCCCATCCGAGCGGCCCGACGCTTCTGGAGGATTTCATCCTCCGCGAAAAAATCACCCACTTCGATCACGAACGGATCCCCGAACGTATCGTTCACGCCCGAGGCACGGGCGCGCATGGATTTTTCGAACTGACCGCCTCGCTCAAGCAGTACACCACCGCCAGGATACTCACCGAAGTAGGTGAGAAGACACCACTCTTTACCCGCATATCGACCGTCGCCGGCGGCGCGGGTTCGATCGACACCCCGCGCGACGTGCGCGGCTTTGCCGTCAAGTTCTATACCAAGGAAGGCAACTGGGACCTGGTTGGCAACAACGTTCCGGTATTTTTCATCCAGGATGCCATCAAATTTCCCGACCTCATCCATGCCGTCAAAATGGAACCCGACCGTGGCTTTCCTCAGGCAGCAAGCGCCCACGATACTTTCTGGGATTATATTTCGCTCACGCCGGAATCCATGCATATGGTGATGTGGATCATGTCCGATCGCACCATACCGCGTTCGCTGCGGATGATCGAAGGCTTCGGGGTGCATAGTTTCCGGCTCATTAACGATGCGGGTGAATCGACCTTCGTCAAATTTCACTGGCGCCCCAAGCTCGGCTTGCAGTCCACCATATGGGACGAGGCCGTCAAGATTGCCGGGGCTGATCCGGACTTCCATCGCCGTGACATGTTCGAAGCCATCGCGGCAGGCAGCTTCCCCGAGTGGGAATTCGCGGTTCAGCTGTTCACGCAGGACGAGGCGGATAAGTTTCCGTTCGACCATCTGGACCCGACCAAGCTGATCCCCGAAGAACTGGTGCCCTTGAAAGTGATCGGCCGGATGGTGCTCGATCGCTGGCCGGACAACTTCTTCGCTGAAACTGAACAGGTTGCTTACTGCCCAGGCAATATCGTGCCAGGCATCGATTTCTCCAATGATCCGCTGCTGCAAGGTCGTTTGTTTTCCTATATCGACACGCAACTGTCGCGCCTGGGTTCACCCAATTTCCACCAGATCCCGATCAATGCGCCCAAGTGCCCGTTCGGCAATCTTCAACGCGACGGACACATGCAGATGGCCCCACAGTCGGGCCGTGTTGCATATGAACCCAATTCCCTGTCTGCAAACTCCCCGCGCGAGAACCCGGCCAAGGGCTTTCGCAGCGCTGCGGTCACTGAAACCGGCGTTAAAGGCCGTATCCGTGCCGAAAGCTTCGCCGACCACTACAGCCAGGCGCGGCAGTTCTATCTCAGCCAAAGTGCGTATGAGCAGGCGCATATCGCTTCGGCGCTCGTGTTCGAGCTTTCCAAAGTCGAACATCTGCACGTGCGCGAGGCGATGGTCGGCCATCTGCGACATATTGAAGAAGACCTCGCCAAGCGGGTCGCCGCAGGACTTGCGCTCGACAAAATGCCCGTAGCGCCGCCAGCCGCAGCGCCCGTGCAGGAGATGAAGCTGTCACCCGCGCTGCAGATCATCGGCAAGATGAAAAACACGCTCATGGGGCGCGCGATCGGCATACTGATCGCCGATGGTTCTGACGGCGCAGTCATCAATACTATTAAAAAGGCCGCAACCGATGCGGGTGCCGCCGTGAAGATCATCGCCCCCAAGGTCGGAGGGGCGAAGCTTGCCGATGGCTCGATGTTGGCGGCTGACGGACAACTGGCCGGCACTCCTTCCGTGCTGTTCGACACAGTCGCCGTGATCCTCTCTGGCGAAGGTGCACAGGCACTGTCGAAGGAAAGCGCCGCGATCGATTTCGTGCGCGATGCTTTCGGACATCTCAAGGCAATCGCCGTCGACAAAGGCGGTCGCGCTCTATTGAAAACAGCGAATATCGAGCCAGACGCTGGTGTCGTTGATGCCAGCGACAAAGACGCCTTCATCACCATGGCCAAGACTCGCCAATGGGACCGGGAAAAGTCTGTACGGACATTGGCCTGACCATCATTGAAGAAAGTGGCCAACGAGTTGGAAAGGTAAAAGAGCGAAATCTAAAAATCGCGACGTCAAATCAAGTATTAAAACAGGAGGCTACGTTATGGCTAAAAACATTGCAGTTTATGGAATCTATCCGAATCGTCCGAAGGTCGAAAATGCAGTCGAAGAATTAAAAGATGCAGGTTTCCGGCACTCGGACATCTCCGTGTTGTTCCCTTCAGGTGGAGACACCAAGGAATTCGCGGTCGAGAAAGAGACCAAGGCGCCCGAAGGAGCAGCAACAGGAGCGGGGACCGGTGCGTTGATTGGCGGCTCTTTAGGCTGGCTGGTGGGTATTGGCACATTGGCCATTCCGGGTCTTGGCCCCTTCATCGCGGCAGGTCCGATCATGGCTACCCTTGCTGGAGCCGGCGCTGGCGGAGTGGTCGGCGGGATAGCCGGAGCGCTGATTGGCCTTGGTATCCCCGAGTATGAGGCCAACCTTTATGAAGGGCGTATCAAGGATGGGGGAATTCTGCTTTCTGTCCACGCCGACGATGCAGATTGGAAAAATAAAGGCAAGGAAATACTGGAACGTACAGGGGCAGAAGATATTGGTTCTAAAGGAGAATCCAGCGCAGACCAGGACATGAGCGACAGGCCTTATCAACCCTGAGTGGATCTGAAGCGGGTCAAGGCGCACGAAATATGGGACCCGCAGGGCTCATTCCGCAAGAATGTTCGACGCGGACAAGCACATGAGTCAGGACCACATCTTTCTTCCTGGCTAGAGTGTTTGTGAATGGATTTCATCAATACTTTGAGGAGGTGAACATGGAAACAAACAACTTTGAAGTAGATAAAATGGATAAAAACGAAACAGGATTCCACGGTACAGGTAAGTCAACCGCCTTTGAGCATGTTAAAAATATCATTGCTGACAGACTGCATAGTGCGGCCGAAGGTCTAGGCGGAAATGGGGCAGACCTGGACGGGGAAAGCGTAATGGCAACATATGGGAAGCAGGCATCTGAGTGGTTAGAACATTCAGCCGAGTACGTTCGGGAATTCGATTGTACGCAGGCAGATTCAACTATCCGAGAATACGTCACGCAGAGCCCTGGGCGCAGCCTCATCATAGCAGGAGCCGTAGGCCTGATTATTGGATCTATTTTGCGGCGCAGGTAAGGAGGCGATTTCCCCCATGAACAACAAAGTGGACCCCACAACACAACGCGAATCCCTCAGTGAACTTCTGGGACAGCTTGCCAAGAACTCAGCCGCTGTAGTGCACAATGAAATTGAGCTCGTAATTCAACGAATTAACGAGATGATGAATTCTACTCTCAGTGGAGTCTTGATAATCGTGACTGGTGCGATGATTATTTTTGCTGCTTTTATGTTTTTTTCTGCAGCTTTGATAATTACACTTACTTATTATATGCCACCAATCATTTCTTTGCTTGTCACTGGAGTTGTTTTTTCTTTATTCGGTTTTGTCATTGCACTTATTGGCTACAAAAAATTGAATAAGTATGTCCGTACATCAGGGGCAACCCAAATACAAAAGGAGGGGGAAAATAATGAATGAAAGATGGCGCAGTACCGAAGATATACGTCGAGATATTGCTAGAGAAGAGGAAAACATTTCCAGAACCGCTCAACAAATTGGTGATCGCATCAAGGAAAAAATGGATTGGAGTGAATATGTGAAGGACTCTCCATACTGGGCGCTGGGAATTGCCGTCGGCATTGGTTTTTTTGCCTCCAAGATGTTGCAGACACGTACTACTCCAATGGAGCGAATTATGGGGTCTCTTGCCGAGGAAGTTCGCGATTCGCTCGGCGGTTTGCATGTTGGATCCGCTGGACCGAGCCTGGCACAGGTGACTCTGCTTGGAATCGGAACGAAGCTCGCCGCCGAGTGGATAAAGCATGCAAGCTCGACCAGCGGGGCAAGCGATAGCGTTAGACCTCCATTATAGGCAGAACATGATTGGGCAATTAACCCCATATCTACAGTAAAAACCACTAACACATCATTATATTGGGAGAATACCATGGATAACGAAACGAATAAATACCAGACCCCCAAAAAGGAAATGGCAGCAGATTCCGGCAGTGCAACTGAGACAGTGCAGAACATCCTGGATCAAGGCACCGAGGCTTACGATAAAGCCGAGCAGGTTGTAGGTGAGGCGTATGATAAAACGACGCAGAAAGTTAAAGAAACGTATGGAAAGGCTAAGAGCTATAGTGCCGAAAATCCGGATAAGACAATTCTTATCGCATTAGGGATAGGAATAGGAATCGGGCTACTCTTGAGTGCGAGCTCCTCTCACCGGTCACGTACCGGCCGGATCGCCCAACCCGTAGTCAACGCACTTTCCGAAATTGCACGCGAGTTTATCCGCTAAAACTGGCGTTGTAAGAGGTAGGTGCGCTGTTTAAATAGGGGTCGGATGGTCCCTTCATCGCGGCCCCATTTTTGTTACGCTCTATTTTGCTTATACAGACACAGACTCAGGATGCGAATATTCACACAGAACGAAAGGAGATGGAAGATGAATGAATTTTTTCAGATGCTTAAAAAAGATCATGTTGAACTTAAGGGGATTCTTGGACAGCTTGTAGAAGCTAAAGAACCGAAGAAGCGTGAGGAGTTGTTCCAAAAGCTTAGAGAAGAGCTGGTGCCTCACATGAAAGCCGAGGAAAGCACCTTCTATCCACCCTTGATGAAGAAGAAAGAGGCACGCGAAGATGTTATGGAAGGGGTAGAGGAGCATCACGTTTCCGATCTCGTCCTTAAAGAACTGGAGAAGATGCCGAAGGGTGAGGAAAAATGGGGCGCGAAGATGGGCGTATTCAAAGAACTCGTGGAGCACCATATCAAGGACGAGGAGAGCAAGGTATTCAAGAGCGCGGAAAAGGCACTGGACCCAGACGAGTTTCAAGCCATCATGGCCAAGTTTGACCAGGAAAAGCAAAAAATCAAAAAGACCTTGAAATAGCCAGGCGGGGTGAGAAAACGGCTCGGCGAGGTTGATGCGTCGGACATTGACGCGATTTACTTCGATAAAAGCCTATTATCTTGCCCCATATAAGATGGCTTTCGCGCTGCTGCTGGAAACTCTAAAAACGCGTGAAGGCCGAGGGCGCCGAGTGTCGGCTAGTGGAGGCGAAGCTTTTGCAGACCATCGTTATTGACAAGGTCAAGACGGACAAGAGGATTACAAAACATGGACAGCAATTCCGGACAAACCACATCGATCTGGATGGCAACAGCGCAAAAGCCTGAATCCGCTCCGCTTAGCGAGAATATGCATGCTGATGTGTGTATTGTTGGCGCCGGGATAGCGGGTATGACAACCGCATATTTCCTGTCGCGCGCGGGCAAGGCTGTGATTGTCTTGGATGATGGGCACATTGGGGGGGGGATGACAGCGCGTACGACGGCGCATCTTTGCAATGCGATTGACGACCGCTATTTTAAGATCGAGCATCTTCACGGCGAAAAGGGGGCGATGCTCGCGGCCGAGAGCCACACGGCGGCGATTGATCGCATTGAGGCCATTGTCGTTGAAGAAGGAATTGCCTGTGAATTCGAGCGCCTCGATGGCTACCTCTTTGTCCCGCCAGATGACTCTAAAGATGTGCTCGAACGTGAGCTTAAAGCAGCACATCGCGCCGGACTCACGGATGTTGACCACGTCGGGCGGGCACCAATCGATGGCTTCGACACCGGTATGTGTTTGCGCTTTCCGCGGCAGGCCCAGTTTCATCCCATGAAGTATCTGGACGGACTAAAGCACGCTATTGAACGCAACGGTGGTCGCATCTTCACGGGAACACATGCCGGTGAAATAGAAGGCGGCGCCAATGCGCGGGTCGAAACAGACACTGGCTTCGCGGTGACTGCCGATGCTATCGTGATAGCTACCAACACTCCAGTCAACGATATCGTTACCATTCACACCAAGCAGTATTCTTATACCACCTATGTTATCGCCGCGCGGACTCCACGTGGTTCAGTTACAAGAGCGCTCTACTGGGATACGGACGATCCGTATCACTACGTCAGAGTGCAGAGTGTTTCCGCCCAAGATGGTGACGAGTACGATCTTCTGATCGTCGGCGGCGAAGATCACAAATCGGGACAGGCAGACGACGGTGATCTGCGCTACGCAAATCTTGAAGAGTGGGCACGGGAACGATTCCCGATGATTGAGCGTATAGAAATGCGTTGGTCTGGTCAGGTCATGGAGCCTGTTGACGGCCTGGCTTTCATCGGGCGCAACCCCGGAGATCCGCCAAACGTCTATATCATAACGGGTGATTCGGGGATGGGCATGACGCATGGCACCATTGGCGGAATCCTTATCACGCAATTAATCGTGGGGGGCCCATGCCCTTGGGAGTCGCTTTACGATCCTTCACGAATAACCCTTCGCGCTTCGCTTCAATATGCCCGGGAGAATTTCAATGTCGCCGTGCAGTATGTTGAGGGCTATTTGAGCGGCGGTGACGTTGACTCGCTCGAAGAGATTGCTTCCGGAGAAGGCGCAATCGTTCGTCGCGGGATTGCGAAGGTCGCTGTTTACCGTGATGAAGATGGAACCTTGCATGAACGTTCGGCCGTGTGCCCACACCTCGGGTGTATCATCGGTTGGAATACTTCGGAGAAGACCTGGGATTGTCCGTGTCACGGTTCACAATTCGACTGCTATGGCCAGGTCATTACCGGGCCAGCGAACAGTGACCTTGAGAGTGCGAAAGAAAAATAGGAGGTTGAGCGAAAAAAAACACTGCAAGGGGATTAAGAGATGCCACAAAGTGATTAATCACGTATAATGAGAAACAGAAACGTTAGGCCGAACACATTGAAGCGGCTATGATGATCGCGGCGTCCCGGAAGATGTGGCTCATCGGCGCGTCTGGGCGATGGCCCCTTGTCTCTCCATTTGCAACAGGTTCACAATGCAGATAAAAACGATAATGACCAGATCCGCCTCCAGTGCTTCCGCTTCCTCCTCTGACACAAGCTTGAAAACACACTTGCTGAGGATCGCGGCAGGAATTGCTTTGGTTGGCCTGATCCTCTTAGTGCTCGTCTATTTCGATCTCCACGAGCAGTTGGTCGTGTTGCTGGAGTGGATCGACGCGCAGGGTGCGATGGCAGGGGTCTACTTCATCCTGCTGATGGCGGCGGTGGTGGTACTGCTGCTGCCGGGCTTCTTCCTTACCACTGGTGCAGGCTTTGTGTTCGGCGTCCTCGAAGGAACCGTGCTGGTCGTTGCGGGCACCGTCATTGGTGCGTCCCTGGCCTTCCTGATCGCACGCCACCTGTTCGGCGAACGTGCCTCGAAGTTCATCGTCAGCCGCAGCAATCTGCAGGTTGTCAGTGACGAAATGGCGCGTCACGACCTCAGAATCGTAATGCTCACCCGGCTGATCCCGTTCTTCCCGGGCAAGATTTCCAATTATTTCTTCGGCCTGACAAAGTTCACCTTCAAGGGTTTCGTGCTCGGCTCGCTGATCGGTTTCATTCCGTTTTCACTGCACAATGTTTACCTGGGCTCGATCACCGCCGACCTGGCAAGCCTGAGCCGGGGCGAGGTGGAGCGTTCGCTGCTGCAGTGGACGCTCTATGGCCTTGGGCTCGTCGCGACGATCGTTGCGCTGCTTTATTTCAACAATCTGGCGCGACAGGCTCTGGCAAAGTATTCGCAGGAAAGCGGCAGTGTGCAAGGCGGCAAGCCCGTGCCTGAAGCAGGGGCAGAAGCCGTCAAGGACAGCTCATGAAATTTTCGAAATGGTCCTTTTTGCAATACATCATCACCCGCGCCGCGCGCCGCCAGGGCTTCCTGGATCCGATCGAACTGCTCGCGCGCCTGCGCAGTTTCGCGCAGCCCTCCGAGGTGGGCGAACCGGTCGAACTCTTGCGTGCCGGCGTCGTGTTCCATGCGCGCGGCCTGATCAATAGCCGCGTGATCCAGTACAACCTCGACTGGGTGTGGCCCTACTGGGTCGAGCGCCAGTACAACCCGCATGACGAATCATTCATCCCACGCGCATTTTCAGTTTCGCATATCAATCTCACCCATCGCAACTGGACCGCGCTTGGCTATCCCGACTGTGAGGAATTTCCGTTGGTCGATCCGCGCGGCCTCCTGACGCCCTGCCTGGACGGCTGGTCGCTCGATGGCTGGGTCTGTTCGGAAGAGGGCGGCAACCTGTTTCCGTCGCGTACCATGGCCGGCACCCAGCAGCAGGACATGTCCAGCGGCCTGGCGATCACGACACGGGTCCAGCAGAGTGGCCTGCTTTTGAACAGCACGGCGAGCGTTGAACTCGAAGACGGCATGCCAGTCTGCGTGCTTACGCTGACGGCGCGCGCCGACAGTCCCGCCTGGCTGGTGCTCGCCTTGCGCCCGGCCAATTCGGAAGGCGTCAGCTTTATCAATGATGTGGTTCTTTCCCCTGATCGCAAGACCTGGGTCGTGAACGACAAACAGACCGTAGCGTTCAGTGCGCCGGCGGAGCGCCACCTGGTATCCGACTATGGCCATGGCGATGTCGCCCTTCATTTGAAGCAGGCGCCTGCCCTCGACGCGCTCGATGAGAGCAGCGAGGGCAACTGCAACCGTGGCATGGTGACGGCGGCCGCGCTGTTCGCGATACCCGAAGGCAGCGAAAGGATTTTGACTGCCCGTATTCCACTGTCGCACAAGGCACCCGTGCTGGCGGAAAATGCCTGGCCGGACCTGCGCGCAAGCGCGTGCACGCTGCAATGCCCCGATCGCAAGTATCAGGAGCTCTACGACGCGGCGATCACGTCGCTGATTCTGCACTCGCCGGGTGATGTGTATCCGGGACCATCGACCTACAGGCGTTTCTGGTTTCGCGATGCCGCCTACATCATTCACGCCCTGCTGTCCGTGGGTCTGGAAGCGCGTGCCAAACGCGCGCTGAACCGCTTTCCTGAACGGCAAACCCAACTTGGCTATTTTCGTTCGCAGGAAGGCGAGTGGGATTCCAACGGCGAGGTCCTGTGGATTTTGCATCGCTACCAGCAGCTCACCGGCAAGAAACTGGCTGCTGACTGGCACAACGTGATTGCCCGCGGCGCGCGCTGGATCATGCGCAAGCGGCTTTCCGGCACGCTCGATGCGCCACATGCAGGCTTGCTGCCAGCCGGGTTCAGTGCCGAGCACCTCGGTCCAAACGATTATTACTACTGGGACGACTTCTGGGGCATCGCCGGGCTGCATTGCGCCAGCGACATGGTCCGCAGTCAGGATGCCGAAATGGCAGCCGAGTTCACGCACGCCGCCGAAGATTTCACTGCGGCGGTGGACCGCAGCCTGGCCTCCTGCGCGCAGCGGCTGGGACGCCCGGGCATGCCGGCTTCGCCTTACCGGCGGCTCGATTCCGGTGCCATTGGTTCACTCGTGTCCGGCTACCCCTTGCAGCAGCTTGTTGCGGATGACCTACGGCTGCTCGACTGCGCGGAATATCTGCTCAAAGACAGCTTCATCGATGGCGCATTTTTCCAGGACATGATCCATTCCGGTCTGAACGCGTATCTGACCTTGCATGTGGCGCAGGTGTTGCTGCGTGCTGGCGACCCCCGGTATGAGGAGCTGATGGACGCGGTGGCCGACCTCGCGACGCCGACGGGCCAATGGCCTGAAGCGATTCATCCGCGAACCGGAGGAGGGTGCATGGGCGATGGCCACCATGTGTGGGCAGCGGCCGAGTGGGTCCTCATGGTGCGCAACTGCTTTGTACGCGAAGAGGGCGACCGCCTGATTCTGTGCGCAGGTATTGGCGAGCGCTGGCTGCAGGGCAGTCCCGTGGTATTCGGGCCCGCTCCCACCAGCTTTGGTCCGGTGTCGATTACCTTAAGTCCGCTCTCGGATACCAGCATTCAAATCGTTCTGCAGACGGCATGGCACGCCCAGGAACCCGCCATCGACGTGCGTCTTCCCGGCTATGAGCCTGTCACCCTTGAACGCAATGCTACCAACGTGATTCTGACAAAAGAGGAAATCCCTGCATGAACATCGCTATACTCACCAATACCTTTACGCCGCATGTGGGGGGCGTGGCGCGCTCGGTGGAAGCGTTCGCAAAGGCGTACCAGGAGCTCGGTCATCGTGTACTGGTTGTGGCGCCGGAATTCGAGGATGCGCCGGAGCACGAAACCGATGTCTTCCGCATTCCCGCGATCCAGCATTTCAACGGCAGTGACTTTTCGGTGGTGCTGCCGATACCGAGTGGACTGTACGACAAAATGGACGAATTCAATCCCGACATCATCCACTCACAGCATCCCTTCCTGCTGGGCATGACTGCGGTGCGGATTGCGCGAACGCTCGACCTGCCGCTGGTGTTCACCCACCACACGCTTTACGAGCAGTACACGCATTATGTTCCGGGCGATTCGCCGACGATGAAGCGTTTCATCATCGAGCTGTCCACCCGCTATGCGAATCTCGCCGATCAGGTGTTTGCGCCCAGCGAGAGTCTTCGTGACATGCTGATCGAGCGTGGTGTCACCTCACCGGTGTTGGTGGTCCCGACAGGCGTCAGCGTGGAGCGTTTTGCATATGGCAAGGGCTCAGACTTCCTGATGAAAAAGCAGATTCCCGAAGATGCGTTCGTGGTCGGGCATATGGGACGGCTGGCCCCTGAGAAGAACCTGGAATTTCTCGCCAGGTCGGTTTTGGCCTTCATGAAAGAGCATGGCGAGGCGGTGTTCCTGCTGGTCGGCGCCGGACCGTCGCAGGAGACGATTGAGCAGCTCTTTGCCGAAGCGGGCATGAGCGACCGCCTGTACATGTGCGGCGTGCTGGAGAAGGACGACCTCGCAGATGCGCTCAATGCGATGAGCGTGTTCGCGTTTGCGTCGAAAAGCGAAACCCAGGGCATGGTCCTGACCGAAGCGATGGCTGCAGGCCTGCCGGTAGTTGCGCTCGATGCGCCAGGCGTCAGGGAAGTCCTCGTGGACGCGAGCAACGGGCGGTTGCTCAGGGTGGAAACGGAGGAAACCTTCGCCGCAGCCCTTCAGTGGGTGCATGCGCGCTCAAGCGACGAGAGAGCCGCTCTGATCGCTGCCGCACGCACCACGGCCGAAGCCTTTTCCATGGCCGCCTCCGCGCGCAAGGCGCTTGCGGCGTATGAAAACCTGCAGCCCGATCCGGCCACCCGGCATCATGAGGATGAACTCGGCTGGGACCAGATCAGGGCCCGCATCTATGCCGAGTGGGATATTCTGAAGACGGTTGCGCAGGCTGGCGATGAAGCCCTAAGCGAGAGCTTCTCCGTCTCCGATGAGGAGGTGAAGGAATGATGCGTCCGGATGAACGTGGCACTGCCATTTCAGGGCGAGTCTGTGGCGGCAAGAGAGCCACTGCATGATCGGCAGGATCGAGGCGCGTCTGCGCCTGCTGCGCCGCAAGTTCAGCCGTACGCACTGGCTGCTGCGCTTCCTGCATCTGTCGGTGTCCGAGGGGCCTGCGAATCGGCCCGGCCTGGTGATGGTGCAGATCGACGGCCTGTCTCTGGACCAGTTCAACCACGCCTTGGACAAGGGTAAGCTCCCCTTCCTGAAGCGCCTGATCAAACGGGAACACTACCAGGTGCATACGCAGTATTCAGGCTTGCCGTCTTCGACTCCCGCCGTGCAGGGAGAAATTTTCTACGGGATAAAAACCGTCGTGCCGGCTTTTTCGTTCCTGGACCGCGAGAACGGTCAAATGGTCCGCATGATCGAACCGACGACGGCGCAACAGATGGAAGAAGAACTGCACAAGCAACTGGCCAGGGACGGCGTCGATTCGCTTTGCACGGGCGGCAGTTCGTACTCGAATATTTTCGGTGGCGGTGTGGACCCGGATGAAGCGCATTTCTGCGCCTCTTCATTGGGCTGGGGTTCCGCGCTGCGGGCCGCCAACCCCTTCGCGCTGCTGTTCATGCTTGTCACCAACATAAATAGTGTGCTCAGGATCCTGATTCTGCTGGTCGTGGAACTGGTGATAGCGCTGGTCGATTTGGTTCGTGGCCTGTACGACGGCCGCAATTACATCCGCGAACTCAAATTCATCCCAGCCCGGGTTGCGGTCTGTGTCTTGCTGCGCGAACTGTGTGTGATCGGCGGCAAGATGGACATACAGCGCGGTCTGCCGATCGTGCACATCAATTTTCTGGGCTATGACGAACAGTCTCACCGCCGCGGGCCCGACTCAAAATTTGCCCACTGGACCCTCAAGGGCATCGACAACGCCGTGAAACGACTGTGGCACGAGGCCGCCCATGCGCACAGACGGGATTATGAAGTGTGGGTCTATTCCGATCACGGCCAGAGCCGGGCCACATCCTATTTCAAGCTGCAGGGCTACGATATCCTGGAGGCAGCCAGTGCGGTGTATGCTGGCCTCGATGAAAGCGTGCCGATTGTCGCAGACAGGAAACGCGGGCTCAGTGAAGAAGCACAGCGAGCCAGGTTGCTCGGCGGCCGCAAGGTCGAACAGCTGTTCTCAGCGGAGAACGGCAGCGGCGAGAGCCACGAGAAGGTGCAAGTCGTCGGGCTTGGTCCCGTAGGCTTTGTCTATTTTCCCGAACCGCTGGAGCAGGCCGAACTGGGCCGTGCAGCGCAAGCCCTCGTCACCCGGCACAAAGTGCCCGTGGTCGTCACCAGCGGTGGGGAAGAGCAATTGCGAGTCTGGACCGCAGCCGGGGAGTTCCTGCTGCCGCAACAGACCGCTGAGCTGTTCGGCGAGGATCATCCATTCATCGATGTCATCGGTGAAGATCTGGAAAGACTGTGTCGTCATCGGCATGCGGGAGATCTGACCCTGCTCGGTTGGTGCAAGGGCGTTGCGCCGATCACCTTCACCGATGAAAACGGCTCGCATGCGGGGCTGACGCCTGAGGAAACGCGGGCCTTCAGCCTGCTGCCCATTGATGCGCCGCTACCGGACAGCACGCGTGGTTATTACCGGCCATCCGAGCTGCGCGACGCGGCACTGCACCACCTCGGCCGCCCGGCACCGGCGACTCTCGCGAGACGGACGCGGGCCAGGGGCGACAGTCCGGCTCCTCATCCGGAACAATTGCGCGTGATGACGTACAACGTGCATAGCTGTGTCGGCGTCGACGGCAAGCTTGCCTTGGAACGCATTGCGCGTGTCATCGCCCGTGCCAAACCGGATGTGGTGGCCCTGCAGGAGCTCGATGCAGGCCGCAAGCGCACGGGCGGCGAAGATCAGGCGAAACGGATCGCGGACTATCTGGAGATGCAGTACCACTTTTATCCCCATATTCATGCTGAGGATGAAAAATACGGCGATGCGATCCTGACGCACCTGCCGATGCGCGTCATCAAGACCGGGACATTGCCTGGACATCTGCCGGGTGGGAAGCTGGAACCGCGCGGCGCGCTCTGGGTTGCGATCGATCTGCACGGCACTGAGGTGAATATCATCAACACGCATCTGGGACTTTCGTCACGTGAACGCATGCTCCAGATCAAGGCCTTGCTGGGCGATGAATGGCTGGGCCGACTGAACGCAGACCAGCCGGTGATCCTGTGCGGCGACTTCAACTGCGTGCCGTCATCGAAGGGCTACAGGCTGCTGTGCAGCAGATTCCTCGACGCGCAGGCGGAACTCAAAGAGCATCGGCCAACCTGCACGTTTTACAGCCGCCTGCCGAGCTTCCGGATAGACCATGTGTTCATCCAACCCGGCATCCGGGTGACCGGCATCACGGTGCCGTGCTCGGAACTGGCCAAGGTCGCCTCTGATCATCTTCCGCTGATCGCAGATCTCACGATTCCTTGCCCGGGCTCAGCGTTTCGCGATGATCCACATGGCATGGACGATACACGGGATATGGCTGCACGATCTCGGGGGGGCGCACAATGATCCCAGACAGCAGCGCGGATACGTCGAACGATCACGGAGGAAAACCTCGACATCGGGGGCAGTTTCTGGCTCTGACTTGGGGCCTAGCCTGGGCTCGACCAGCCCGACTCCTCTGCGCCACAGTCCTGTGCTGCGCCGTCTTGACGTTCACCTCACTCGCTGCCCAACAGACAGACGGTAACGAGGGCAAATCGCTGCCGGCGAAAGTATCTGACGGCAAACTCGAGCAACCAGGTAAAGTCGAAGTTGAGCCCGTCGCCAAGGATGACCAGATCAGGCATCGAATCTCGAATATTCTTAAAACGACAAGCTGGTTCAGCGAGCCCAAGGTCACTGTCCAGGAAGGAATCGTTTTCCTGAAAGGAACAACGGAAAACGATGAATCCAAGCAATGGGCCGGAGATTTGGCGAAAAATACGGAGGGCGTGGTTGCCGTCGTCAATCAAATCGAAGTGGTCCCCACCACGGTTTGGGATTTCGAGCCAACCTTTCAGATACTGAATGATCTTACACGCAGATTCCTTCGATTGCTGCCCCTGATCGTGGTGGCGCTGGTCGTAATCGTTATTTCATGGATCTTCGCCAAGCTGACGGTGTACCTCTTGCGTCGCGGCCTTCTGGGTCGATCCCTCAGCCACCTTTTGCGTGAGGTAATGGCCCGGGCTGGCGGGATACTTGTAATGCTTGTCGGTCTATACCTTGTGCTCCGTATCGCCGGGCTCACGCAACTCGCGCTTACGTTGGTGGGCGGCACTGGCCTGATTGGTTTGGTGCTGGGCATCGCATTCCGCGACATCACCGAGAATTTTCTGGCCAGTGTCTTTCTGAGCTTGCAGCAACCGTTTCGTGAAGGCGATCTGGTAGAAGTAGCGGGCGTCACAGGTTACGTTCAGCGGCTGACCTCGCGCACGACTGTTCTGATGACACTCGACGGCAATCAAGTGCAAATTCCCAATTCGACCGTCTTCAAAAGCACGATCCGGAACTTCACAAGCAATCCCAATCGCCGCGAAGATTTCATGGTGGGTATCGGCTACGACGATTCCATAACTTTGGCCCAGGAAGTCGCTTTGAAGGTGCTCGCAGAACATCCGGCCATTTTGAATGAGCCCGAACCCTTGGTGCTCGTGGAAAATCTTGGAGCGTCCACGGTAAACCTGCGTGTTTATTTCTGGCTCGACGGCACCCTACACAGCTGGGCGAAAGTGAAATCGTCCGTCATTCGGCACGTAAAACGGGCCTTCCAGCAGTCGGGAATCTCGCTGCCGGACGAGGCGCGCGAAGTCACCTTCCCTAACGGGGTTCCTGTACGCATGATAGAAAGCCAAGGAGCTGCGGAACCAGCCAAGCCCGTCCTGAAGAAGCCGGCCACCGAGCCCGAAACAGTCGCGACCAAAGCGGAAGCCAGCCTGCAAAGCGAGGCCGGGGAAATCAAAGAACAGGCGCGTAAATCGTGGACCCCTGGGGAGAATCTCTTAACGCCATCGTCGTCTGTGGATAGCAGTTGAAGGCGCGTGGGAGTCGATCAAAGAGGGTGTAAAATCCGTATGGGAATCGATGAAGTCTGCTTGCAGCGACGCAGCGGCTCCTGTGCCGGGAGAATTGAAAATGTGGGATCACCTGAGTTTCATCATCAAGCATTTCCGTGAGCGATTATGGATCAAGCCGCTCATCGTATGCGCGTTGTCCATTGCCGCAGTTTTTCTTGCCAATCTCATGGACATGACTGAAATCGGCCGTTTCCTGCCGAAGATCACAAAAGAATCGACCGATACTTTGCTGAGGATCATGGCGTCGAGCATGTTGATGATGGCCACGTTCGCCGTGGCCTCGATGGTGGCCGCGTATTCGTCGGCAAGCAGGTCCGCGACGCCCCGCTCTTTTCCGTTGATCATCGCCGATGACGTTTCGCAGAATGCGCTCTCGGTGTTCATCGGCGCGTTTATCTTCAGCGTGGTCGCGCTTGTTGCGATGATGAACGGGCTTTATGTCGGAAGGGGCAGTCACTTTATCCTGTTCTCCCTGACAATAGTTGTGCTCGCAATCGTCATTGTCACCTTCATTCGGTGGGTCGATAATATCGCCCGGCTCGGCCGCCTGGGACACACGATCACCAAGGTGGAGGTTGCGGCCACAGAGGCGATTCGGAAGCGACAGTCGGCGCCACGCCTTGGCGGCGTCGAGGCGTTCGGTCCCCCGGATGTGGGCCGGGCGGTCTTCGGATCCATCGGTTACGTACAGCGTGTTGACCTCGCCGCGTTGCAAAAGAGGGCGGTGCAGTCGCAACTGAGAATTGTTCTGGCGGTGTTGCCTGGGGCTTTTTGCGCGCCAAACCGCCCTGTCGCATGGGTCAGCCGGGAGGCGACGGGCAGTGTGTCCGACGAGGACGCCAAAGCAATTGCTGACACGTTCGCGATTGGCAGCTCGAGAGTCTTTGATCAGGATCCGCGGTTCGGACTGCTGGTCCTTTCGGAGATCGCCAGCCGTGCGCTTTCGCCTGCGGTCAATGATCCGGGGACCGCCATCGGCGTCACGGGCACACTTGTTCGCCTGTTCGTGATGTGGAACGATTGTGGCAAGGCGGATGACGTTTCCCCTGTGCAGTTCGACCGCGTTGCGGTGCCGGAATTGTCCGTGGTAGACATGTTCGACGATGCTTTTACAGGGATCGCCCGAGACGGAGCGGGCAATGTCGAAGTCGTCGTGTGGCTGCTCAAGGCCCTCGAAACGCTTGCAGTAGCCGGGGACGTTACGATGCGCGACAACGCGCTGCGGCACGCCCGTCTCGCGGTAGTTCGCGCCGAACACGCACTGAAGATTTCCGAAGATATCACAGCCGTACGAGAGGCAGCCAAGTTTGCAATGTGACGGGAAAGGCCGGATGAGTAACAATTTTCATAAAATCAGAGGTCTGCCATTTTGGTACAGTCTGGATAATAACACTGTTCGGCGGCATGGGGCTTGGCTGTAGGCCGGACGCGGGGACGACCGATGAGCGAAGTGGACACCAGTGAGAAGCCTGATCCGATGGCCACGGATAAAGAGGCTCTGAGAGCGGAACGATACGAGCTGCTCGAACAGCTTGAGGACTGGCTCGAAACGCCGATGCTGGTCCTCGCATTCGTGTGGCTGGCGCTGCTGATCGTGGAGTTGCTTTGGGGCGAGAGCCGGTTATTCTACACTATCGGGACGATCATCTGGGTTGTCTTCATCCTCGACTTCGCGGTGAAATTCGCCCTGGCTCCGCAGAAGTTTGTATTCCTCAAGCGGCACTGGCTGACCGCCATTTCGTTGCTGCTCCCGGCGCTGCGTTTATTTCGCATATTTCGGATGTTTCGACTGCTTCGACTGGCTCGCGCGGGGCGAGGTCTGCGTTTGCTCCGCGTCATCAGTTCGCTGAATCGCAGCATGAAGGCGCTAAGCGCGAGCCTGAGCCGACGGGGCTTCGGCTACGTGATTGCCCTCACGGTGCTGGTCACGCTCGCCGGCGCGGCCGGAATATACACTTTCGAGAATGAGGCACTAGGCGGCCCAAACAGCTACGGCGAGGCGCTGTGGTGGACCGCCATGATCATGACGACGATGGGTTCGCAGTACTGGCCGGAGACGGCCGAGGGGCGGGTGCTCTGCTTTTTTTTGGCGCTGTATGCCTTCGGCGTCTTCGGCTACGTGACAGCGGCGCTCGCCACCTTTTTCGTCGGCCGCGACGCGGAGAATGACGAGGCCGAGTTGGCCGGGGGCAAACAATTGGCCGCACTCCGCGACGAGGTGATCGCCTTGCGCGAGGAGATCCGTGCCCTGACGCGGCATCCACCAGGGTCATGAAGCATCTTGCCGTGAATAATGCGGAGCGTTAAGGACATCACAGTATGAAACGATTCTGGCCACGTCTCTTTATCGTCGCGGGTCTCTTTCTGCTGCTCGGCGGTTTCGTCTACGACGTAATATTTGCAGGCATCCCTTACCAGGACCCCACGCCAGAGATGTCGGCGCGTTTCAGTCGTCACGCACTCATCGCTTCCATCATCCGTTGGTGCGGCGTCGGCTCTTTTTTCTTCGGCGTGATGGCCGGTATCCGTCGCCGGGGTATTCGGCGGTCACGGCCTCCAAGAGGGGAACGTGGGTCAAGTCCGCCATTGACTTAAGCATAAACCCACACTGGAGTCCACAAAATGAAAAGGGGCTTAAGTCTTTTGATCTTAAACCCCTGATTGATTGGGCTGGGTTGATGGGACTCGAATCATTTTATATTGATATTTCGCCAATATCCATAATGATTTTTCCCGGTCCGATCGGCGTGTTGTTGCCGCAGCAATTAACGCCTCTTGAAGTTGCTGTCACTAAGGAGCGATAGTAATTTCGCTCTTAATGTTACCATCTCCTGCTACCTGGGCGGCCAATTCCTCTACGGCCTTTTTTTCTTGATCGGATGCCACGGGGCCTTTTAAGGTAACCACTCCGTCAATCGTAATGATTTTTACATTGTGGGCGTTCATCGAGAGATCCTTGTTCTTCACGACGGCTTGACGGATTTTTTGAGTGAGCTCAAGATCCTGTTTGCTCTCGCCCTGCTGCTCAGCAGTGACTCCGCCGGGCGACATGTGTCGTTTATTCTGGTTGGTATTGTTATACTGCTCAGCATTGACTCCGCCGGGCGACATGTGTCGTTTATTCTGGTTGGTATTGTTATACTGCTCAGCATTGACTCCGCCGGGCGACATGTGTCGTTTATTCTGATTGGTATTGTTATACTGCTCAGCATTGACTCCGCCGGGCGACATGTCCTGTTTATTGGTTTTCGTATTATTACTGGCATGGGACTGTGCTAAACAGGTTTCTGAAATAGTCATCCCGCCGAGAAATACGACCGATGCGAGCAGGCCCGTAAAAAATAATGCTTTGTTAGACATACACATCTCCTTTCCATATTATAGATTTAATCTGTTGAAAGATTGTCGCGGGAGGCTTTATTGCTGCGGCAAAAACACGCCGATCGGGCCGGGAAAAATCAGCACGGAGAGGGGCGTATCCACCGGGCCACGGGGTCTTTCAAACTACCAGCACTCTTTGGGAAATCTCATTTTTCGTGGAGGGCTTGCCGCGTCTTTTCATGTATGTATTCATCGGTAACCGTATGAAGAAATTGCTTTTGATACAGTTCCTCATGCAGGATGACCGCGATGGCAACAAGCGGGGCCGCAACCAGAACACCGAGCACGCCGAAGGCACCCACGCACAGGAGCATTGAGAATATCACCGCCGTCGGGTGCAGGTTCATGCTGTCGGCCATGACATATGGGACGAGGATGTTATTTTCGAAGATCTGGACCGCGACATAGATGATCGCGACCCACAGTGGAGTCATGCCTCCCATACTGAACGCGAGCAGCAGGGCTGGAACGGAGCTGAGTATCGGACCCAGGAAGGGAATCGCTTCCAGCATGCCTGCGATCAGTCCCAGGACCAGCGCGTCCGTGAAACCGAAGATCGGCCACATGGCCAGGAAGACAAGCAGGCCTATCGCCACCATGCCCACCAGCATGACCCCGGCCCACCTTGGCGCGAACATTCCGATGCGTTGCACCACGACCAGTGCCTTGTCGTGGTGACGCAAGGGCACGACGGCGAACAGGGCGCCCACGATAGGACGGGGATTCAGGAGCGTGAAGGATACGCCGAAGAAGACGGTCACCATCACGATCAAAAACTGAGTTCCGCTAAAGGCCACGCTGGTGAAGCTGCTGACCACCCCCCCGAACATTTCGCTCAAGCTGGAACGAATAGAGCCGGAATCTTCCGGTGCATTGGCTTTGGGGCGCGTGACGGGGGCGGGCTGAACCCCGGGTTCCCCTGCCAGTAGATCGGTTCGGGCGATTTCAGTACTGACTTCCGCCTGGAGTTTTTTCTCCGAGATTGCGGCCCGTTGCTCCATCATGATCAAGGGTTTTTGGAGGCGTTCCCAGTAGCCGGGCAATTGCTTTGAGATATTTGTGATCGAATCCTGCATTGGTCCGAGGAAGGCCCACCCAGTCAAAACCAGGATTGAAATGAATCCTCCCACGACCAGCCCTGTTGGGAGCGCTCTGCCACCGGTAAAAGTGCGCATCCATAAAATCACGGGATTAAGCGCGAATGAAATCAGCAAGACAAGCAGAAAGGACAGTAAAATGTGAGAGAGCAGCGTGAACGTATTAATGAAGGCGAATAACGCTGCTCCAAGAATAATATGATAAGAAACGGAGTGTCGTTTTGTCTGAGTTGTTGAGTTGTTTGGCATACTCGTATTTCCGACCTTTACCTTTAGTCATCGTTCAGAATAAATCTGAGCTTAATGTTCTGCAGGGCGCGTCTCCCCGTAGCAAACGATGGAAAGGCGGTCCTCGGTGATGATACCTTCATTTATGAAGTGATCCTTGACCGCTTTGCCCTGCAGTTCACTGAGCTTTTGTTGTACTCTGCAGACTCCGTGGCGGACGTGCAGCCTGCAAATTATGTTCAAAATATTCATTGTTAAAGTGCTCGTCTTCCCTGAAATAAATTTACGAGGATGACTATGACGGCAACAACAAGGAGTATGTGTATAAAAGAACCCATTGTGTAACCACTAACTATACCTAGTAACCACAAAATCACAAGAACTCCGGCTATAGTGTATAACATTTTATTCTCCATTTATGTGTTATTTGTTGTTCTGTACAATTTGTCATTCCCTTTTTTCAAGGGATGACAAATTTTTATAGTAAATTATGAAAAGAGATATAGCCTCTTATATTAAGTGAGAATGTTGCCCGAAGAGCACGTTCGCTCTCCGGGGCTTTGATCGCATCTCGTCATGTCGCGGATTCGTGGTGGCCGCATGAGGGACGAAAGGAAATTTTGCGCTTAGCTATTTTTCCAAAACCTTTTCCACCTGGCCGACTTTTTTCTGCACCTTGCCCCCTACCTTTTCCGCGCGTCCTTCCGCTTCCAGGGAGGAGTCATCGGTGACCTTTCCGACGGTTTCCTTGATCTTGCCTTTGCTTTCATGGTAAACACCCTTCGTCTTGTTTTTTGTGCTGGACTTCATACAGTTCTCCTTGTTTATGTAAAAGACTTCAAATTCTTCCCACTTTTTCACAACCCTTCATTTTTATGAAATATAACCACTGCAATAAGTAGCCATCCTCTTAAATAAGGGGATTCATCCTTTTTTTACCATTCGAGAACAATGCATCTCCTCCTTCCCAAACTGGGCACAAGTTTGTGGGAATGACTTTAGATGGTACCGATCGGTTTTTTGCAGTGCCCTCTGAAATGAGGGATACGTGATTTTCGAGGGCATGAAGTACTCCGCAACGAACGTGCCAGACTTTGCAGAATATTTTTTAGTTGTAACGCAATGATTATAAAGAAAAAAATAAAGTTCTTCGAGTGGAAGGAAAAAAAGAAGGGTGGGTGAGCCCGCCACATATGGCGCAACTGCAAGATGTTGTGAAAGGCCATGAGCACTTTTCTGCGTACTGTTCTTGAGATTTGCGTAATCAAATTAAGAGTATTATATTAACCTCAAAATTCACCATGACCACAAACCTCCTCAGCCTTAAGGAAAATTGAGAAACCCCCACCTTTTTAAAAATGTGTGGGGGCTTCTCAATTCTATCCCATAATTACACGGAGCCACCCCTTTGAAAGAATCCTCGAGATTCCGCGTAATCGTTAGATATCGCGGAATCTGTTGGCGAGTATTCATTGTTGCAGTCGCTTTCTCACGCTAATTTTTATCATAAAATCGATCTGTTGCAGTGAGATATGCTCACAGTTCCGGTCCGGCACGAGCCTTGCCTCATGAACTCTGGAAGTAGAGGGATCAAGAGCTGAGGCACGTGCCTCTTAAAAAAGGAGATTGACCATGCAAGCGACAAACGAACTTATACTGGAACATCAGGACATCGAGCTCATGCTGGAAATCCTGAAAACCGTGTCAACGCGACTGCTCGATGGAGGTGCGGTCCCGCCCGAACACATTGAAGGCATCCTCGATTTTTTGACGGTTTTCGTCGACAAGTGCCACCACGGCAAGGAAGAGAAATATCTGTTTCGGGCGATGGAAGCCGCCGGAGTGGATCACATTACCGGGCACATCGGTGTCTTGATCTATGAGCACGAACAGGGCCGTATCCATATCGCCCGGATCAAAAAAGGACTGGCGGGGACCTCAGGCGTGCCAGACATGGCAGAAGTGCAGGCTGCCGCCGCGGACTATGTGGAGTTGATGGTTCAGCATATCACCACGGAAAACACGGATGTTTTTCCCGTGGCCGACAGGATGCTGGATGCAGGCGCGGTCGCCAAGCTTTGCGAAAATTTCGAGAAGCTCGAGCGTGAGATGATCGGAGCAGAAAAACACGAAGAGTTTCATGCGCTGCTGGATACGCTGCAGGACTTGTATCTGAAGTGATGGGTGCCATTCAGGCAATTTTTGTGGCGACGGATTCCTGTTTCCAAATCAGGCTCGGACGCGGGTATTTCTTGTCGAGTTCGTGGGCGCGCAGGAAGTCGTGGTAGGCTTCGGTGATGCTCTTCATTTTTAAAAGCGTTGTTGCGCGCTGGTAATGATAGTCCGCGACTCCCGGCATGAGGCCAATGAGCTGGCTCAAGTCCTTGTAGGCCTGGGCGTATAGATTCATGCGCAGGCAAAGTTGTGAGCGGGCATAGAGTGCTTCCCGGTGCCCAGGGGCGATGGTTACGGTCAGGGTGTACCGGACCAGGGCTTCCTGGAAGCGATCGGCCTTGGCCAGGGCTTCGCCGAGGGCGAAATGGGCTTCCGCCAAATTCGGAGCGATGCTGGCGGCTTTGGAATACGAGGCAATCGCTCCCGGCAGATTGCGCTCCCGCTCCAGTCTGCGGCCGCCTTCCAAGTGTTGTTTTGCTTCCATGGACGCAATATGCTGATTTTCAAACGTCTTTGACTGTTCACCTGGGCCGCTGAAATCTTGGCTTTCGGCCATGCCGCTGGCGGGAAAGAAGCATAGGACGCTGGCGATCAGGAACAGATGGATTAATATACTGAAGTTTTTCATCTTGCCTCCTCACATATGTACGTACTTTTTGATTTTGCGCTGAGGGTCACGGCCAAAGTGTGTCGAAATTTATTGTGCATACTCATTTATATTTATATAATCGACATCGGATATGAATAATTTACGGATATAAAAAATATTATGTTGAGAAATAATTGCTAAATTAAATAACATTTTGAATTTTTTAATAAAATTGTCGTGAACTTCTTTTTATTGCTCATAATTTATACACATTAATATGTATTATTAACTTGTATAAAGTAAATACTAGTATGTAAAAATTTGTAAATATTTAATTTTATGAAGATAAGATGAATTGAAAAGTACGTAAGTATTAATTTGAGAATTCGCCGCAAAAAATTACAAAGTGCTGTCAAGAGTCATTCCCTCAAAATCTGGCCTTGTCCGTCAGGCAAAATGTCTTTTTTTTCGATTGGTTAAAAAGTGATGGCTCCCCTTTTTTCATGGGATCAAGACGTTTGCAGCGACATCATGCGATGGATGCATCGACGGATCGGATGGGATTATTGAGGACAACTAAGTGGGTATAATGGGCTTGAAATCAGGGAGAAGTGATTATTTTCTTGGCTCAAGTATTTGATAGAGTTGCTCATTGAAACTACAAGCAGGGGTTGTCATGAGCGCGAATCAGGAGCCAGGGCGGGATGCGCAGGGGGCTTGCCAAGATGAGCCACCCCTCTCATCAAATCGAGACGAAGGCATGAACGCCTCGGATGAGGAGCAGGTCCGGCGCGATCTTTTTCACGACGCGGTTCAGCAGGCGCTGGAGAAGCAGGCGCTGGAGAAGCATGCGCTGGAGAAGCAGGCGCTGGAGAAGCAGGCGCTGGAGAAGCAGGCGCTGGAGAAGCAGGCGCTGGAGAAGCAGGCGCTGGAGAAGCAGGCGCTGGAGAAGCAGGGTCGGGCTGCGCAGCGGAAAATAGGCCGGGGCTCCCAGCCGAGTTGCACGGAAATTCTGACGAGTAGCGAGTTGCGGTTTTTGCTGAAGCAGGATTTGTGATCGCCAGGCATCAGTAAAAGTAATCCCCCTGACAGCGGGCTGTCCGGGGGATTTCTCATTCTGCGGCCGGGATATGGAATGCGGCGGCGGTCAACCTGCGCAGGTGCGGGGGCCCGTCATGCACAGGGCCGCGTGCAGGGCAATCTGGGCCTTGGCGAAATGGGCGCGTTCGACCACGAACTGCATGTTGGTCTGCCGCGCGGTCTGGGACACGGCCAGGATGTTGATCCCGTCCGCAGCCAGAGCCCCGGCGGCCTTGGCCAGAATGCCGGGCTGCCCGATATTGGAGCCGATGGCGCAGACGATGGCCACTTTTTGCAGGGTGATCTGTTCGAACCTGTTCTGCAGTTCGGCGATCATCTCGGGGCGGCAGTCGCGGTCATTGATGATCATGCCGATAGTGTTGGCGTTGGTGGCCTTGCTGATGTAGGAAATATCGTATTTGGCCAGCACCTGCAGGATGCGCAGGTCAAAGCCCACCTCGCCGACCATGCGCGTATCGTGGACTTCAAGACAGGTGACCTTGTCCGAGCCGGTGACGATCTCGACCATGGACTTGGGCGCGATGAAATCTTTGGTGATGAGCGTGCCGCTGTGGTCTGGGTCGAAGGTGTTCTTGATGCGAATGGGGATGTTGTTGATCTCCAGAGGCTTTGAGGCCTTGGGATGGATGGCCTCCATGCCCACGTCCGCCAACTGGTCGGCCACGTCGAAATTGGTGCTGCAGACGGGGTGGATGTTGTCCTCGCCGATGAGTATCGGGTCGCCGGAGCAGAGGTGATATTCCTTGTGGATGATGGCTTCGCTCGCACCCAGAATCACCGCGACCTTGGAAAAGGTCACTTCCGAATAGCCCCGGTCGAACTCGCGCATGATGCCCTCGGTGCCCTTGGTGTAGCCCGTGGCGAAACAGATGGTCGAGAAGGGGTCGATGCCTTCGAAGCTGTCCTTGATGCGCTCGTCGATGGTCAGCTGCCTGCTGTCCTCCCAGCCGCTCAGATCCACGAAGGTGGCGTTGTAGCCCCGATTCTGCAGGATATTGGCGGAGTTGAAGGCGCTGTGCATTTCGCCCAGCGACGCCAGCAGCTCCCGCGCGGCCAGCAGCAACGCCGACCGCGTGACATATCCCGAAGCCAGCACGTTATCCATACTGCGCAGGATGTTGATGGCCAGATCGATGTGGTCCTCGACAAATTCGTTGGCGGCGTGCAGGTCGAGTCCGGCGGGCACAAAGGTCTTGTTCAGTTCGCAGAGGTGTTCACGCAGGGCCAGCAGCTTTTTGGGATAGTTTTCCTGTTCGCGGAAGAGCTGGTAAATGCCCGCCTGGCCGGTTTTCTTGTGCTCCAGCAGTTCGTTGGTGACACCCCCGTATGCGGAGACTATGTAGACCCTGCCATAAATGTCGTCGGGATTGCGCAGGATGACGTTGTCGATGATCTGCGGAAACCGGGACATGGATGTCCCGCCGATTTTTTCAACACGAAGTCGAGCTTTCATGGGCCGTCCTGGAAATGATGTTGAAGGGCGGCTGGACCTGGCCTGCCGCGCCGCATGGCCTTCGAGGGATATGGTCTAAAGAGGTACAGCGTCAATACGGAGATCTAATAAAATCGATTTTCGAAAACTTTCGCTCCTCCATGCCACGCCACGCACGGGGCGTTACGCAGGGGTTTGTTTGACGCTCCGCACCGGGCCAGCTAAAAGGGGGCGGATTCGCCAACTCCAGCAGGTTCACCCAGGTCCACCATGAAGCACATTCTCCTTCTCGTCCTTCTCCTCGGCGTCACCCTGCCTGCCACGGCAGCGGAATCTTTCCACGCCCTGGCCATGAACGGTCAGCCGAAATACGGCCCGGACTTCACCCACTTCGACTACGCCTTCCCAGACGCCCCCAAGGGCGGGACGGTGCGGCTGGCCGCCATCGGCACCTTTGACAGCTTCAATCCCTTCATCGTCAAAGGCAACTCCGCCGACGGTCTGGGCCTTCTTTTCGACACCCTGACCGAGCAGTCCCTGGACGAGCCCTTCACCGAATACGGCCTGTTGGTCGACCGCATCGAGCTCGCCCCGGATCGTTCCTTCATGACCTTTCACCTGCGCGAAGAGGCCCGCTTCCATGACGGCAGTCCCGTCACCGCCGCCGACGTGGCCTTCACCTTCAGGACCCTCGTTGAGCTCGGCAATCCCCATTACGCCCAGTATTACGCCGATGTGGAGCGGATCGACGTGGTCGATGCGCAGACCGTGACCTTTGTCTTCAAGCCAAACAGCAGCCAGGAGCTGCCGCTCATCCTGGGGCAGTTGCCGGTCCTGTCCGAAGCATCCTGGCAGGGGCGCGATTTTTCGGCTTCCGGCCTGGACGTGCCCATGGGCAGCGGGCCGTACCGCATCGGCGAGTTCAAGGCCGGTCAGCGCCTGACTTTCGTGCGCGACCCCGGCTACTGGGGGCGTGACCTGCCCGTGAACAGGGGCCGCCACAACTTCGACACCATCATCTATGACTATTACCGCGACCTGACCGTTACCCTTGAAGCCTTCAAGGCCGGGGAATACGATTTCCGCCAGGAATACAATTCCAAGCAGTGGGCCACAGGCTACACCGGCCCCGCCGTGAACGCCGGGATGATCCGTACCGAGAGCGTCCCGCACAAGCTCTCCCAGGGCATGCAGGCCTTTGTCTTCAATACCCGCCGCGCCATTTTCGCGGACCCCTTGGTGCGCCAGGCGCTTAATTTCGCCTTTGACTTCGAGTGGAGCAACAAGAACCTTTTTTACGGTCAGTACGCCCGCTCCACGAGCTTTTTTTCCAACTCGGACATGGCCTCATCCGGCCCGCCTTCGGAAGAAGAGAGGGCGATCCTTGAACCGCTGGGTCTGCCCGCCGAAGTATCCATGCAGGAAATCTCTCTGCCGGTCACCGACGGCAGCGGCAATATCCGTGAGAACCTGCGCGCGGCAGCGGACCTTTTGCGCCGCGCCGGGTGGAGTGTAGAGGGCGGCAAACTGGTCAAGGACGGACAGCCCTTCGTCTTTGAGATGCTCCTGGTGCAGCCCGATTTCGAGCGCGTGGTCCTGCCGTTTCAGCGCAACCTGGCGCGGCTTGGCATCACCATGAGCGTGCGCATGGTGGACACGTCCCAGTATCTGGAGCGGCTGCGCGGATTCGATTTTGACATGATCGTCTCAAGCTTTCCCCAGTCCCTGTCCCCGGGCAACGAGCAGCGTTCATTCTGGCATTCGGCCTCGGCGGACATGCCCGGTTCGCGCAATTACAGCGGCATCAAGAATCCGGCCATCGACACGCTGGTCGATCTGGTCATCGCCGCCCCGGACCGCGACGCGCTGATCCTGCGCTGCAAGGCCCTCGACCGCGCACTTTTGTGGGGCTGGTACGTCATCCCGCACTGGCATTCCACGTACTGGCGCGTGGCCTTCTGGGACAAGTTCGGCCGTCCGGAGAAGCTGGCGGACTATGGGCTTGATTTTCAGTTCTGGTGGATCGACACGGACAAGGAACGGGAGATGGCTGGGAAGCGGAAGGGCGTAGGGTTGAAGTAGGGCCGGAGCGTTGATCCGGTCTTCATCGGTACCGTCATGGATTTGATGGGAGAAAGACGTGGATCCCCGCCTTCGCGAGGATGACACCGTGGCGGTGTGGGCGACTGCCGCCAGAAGAGAACACCGATCTTTCGCACGGG
>Ga0180017_100022_pt1 | contig 69559 bp, 61 predicted proteins | sample KR46_S_MetaG_FD_129674 | JGI IMG/M metagenome (GOLD analysis project Ga0180017, IMG submission 129674) | Groundwater microbial communities from the Olkiluoto Island deep subsurface site, Finland - KR46_S_MetaG | ecosystem: Environmental > Aquatic > Deep subsurface > Groundwater | place: Finland...
CCCTTGGGCAGGAACGGAATAGAACTCGAAGCCCGCCTTGGGAACAAGTTCGGCTTCCAGGCCGCGGTCTGTACCGACATAGATGATTTCCGCTTCAGGATACCTGTCGCGCAGGCCACCGGCAATGGCGAGGGCAGGATAAATGTGACCACCAGTGCCTCCGCCGGTGATCAGGAAACGCATGGGTCTAGTGCGTTCACCTACTGTGGGCATACTTCGAAATATTCAGGAGGACACCCACCCCGATCAGCGTAAAGGCCAATGAAGTTCCGCCGTAGCTGATAAAAGGAAGGGTAATCCCGGTTACGGGGAGGCTCCCCGTGACCACTCCGATATTGATAAAGGCCTGCAGCCCTATTCCCACTGTGATTCCGGTCGCCAGGAGGCCGGCGAACGGATCCGGTGCGGTCAGAGCAATACGTAAACCCCGCCAGACAAAGATGGTGAAGAGGGTCAGAATTAGGACACCCCCGATAAACCCGAGTTCCTCTCCGACAACGGCAAAGATGAAGTCGGTATGCTGTTCCGGTAGGTAAAGGTATTTCTGCTTTCCCTGGCCCAGACCGGCACCAAAGAGACCGCCTGAACCAAGAGCGTATAGGGATTGAATGATGTGAAAACCGGCTCCGCTCGGGTCTTCCCATGGATTGAGAAAGGCCAGAAAGCGACTCAAACGGTACGGTTCTAAAGCGATAGCCAAACCGACCAGACCCGCCCCGGCGCCGGCTAGGAGGCCCAGGATGCCCATGCTGTAACCGGCAGCAAAGAGCATGATAAACAGTGTTCCGGACAGGGTGAATGCGGTGCCCAAGTCAGGTTGCAACAGGATCAGTCCGGCGGCGGCCCCCGTGATCAGCAGGTACGGCACAATGGTCTTGGTATTGCGGCCGATATCCCGGTACCGGGATATGCCGTAGGCCAAAAAGATGATGATAAACAGCTTCACCAGTTCCGATGGCTGGAAACCGAAGGTACCGATTCCGATCCAGCGCGTTGCGCCCTTAACCTCACGCCCGATACCGGGGATCAATACCAGGATCAACAGCACAAAGGCGGCGATCAGCATGTGCGGCGCGTAACGCCTTAGGTTCCAATAGTCATAGTTCATAACCACAAACAACAGCGTTAAACCGAACAGGGCCCATAGCAACTGCCGCTTGAAGAAATAGAAGCTGTCGCTGTACCGTACCAGCGTGCTGTATTCACTCGCTGACAGAATCATGACCAGGCCGATACTCAATAGCATCAGCACCGAAATGAACAACACGAAATCCGGAGCCTGTCGCTTAACCCGCATCAGCCGGCCTCCTTGCTAGAGAAAGCACGGTGCGGCGAAACAGATCACCGCGCTCCTCGTAACTGCGAAACATATCCCAACTGGCACAGGCCGGAGAGAGGAGAACAACCTCTCCAGGTTGCGCCGCCCCGTGAGCCAAGCGTACCGCCGACTGCAGGTCGGATGCTTGTAGGATGTCTGTGAATCCGGCTTTTTGGGCGGCATCAGCTATTTGTCCGGCACTCTCGCCTAGAACCACCAGCACCCGGACTTTTTCTTTGATCAGACGGCCGAAACCGTCGAAGTCGTTTCCCTTGTTCCGCCCCCCAGCGATCAACACGATCGGGTCTTCATAGGCCTCTAAAGCCTTTGTCGAGGCGTCCGGATTAGTACCCTTGGAATCGTTTACGTAACGGACTCCCCCGACCTCAGCTACGAATTCCAGCCGGTGGAGTACTCCCGGAAACAGGGCCAGGGTCTGAGCAATGCTTTCCCGGGGCACTCCCATGACCCAGGCCGCGGCTGCCGCGGCCAAAGAGTTTTCCAGGTTATGGTCTCCAGGGAGGCTCACAGCAGCCCTATCCATTATATCCCATGAGGTTTCACTGTCTTGGATCACAATCCTGCCCTTACGGACGAAGACACCTCGGTCTAGACTATGTTTCCGGCTGAAGAATATGACTCGTCCTCGGCTCTGACCGGCTAGGGACGCGGTATAGGGATCATCGAAATTCAGAATCGTCCAGTCTTCGGGCGTCTGATTAGCAAAGACAGCCGCCTTAACCCGGGCGTAGTTTTCCAAAGTTCCATGCCGGTCCAGATGGTCCGGTGTAATGTTTAAGATCACAGCCACCTTTGGGTGAAACGTGGTTGCCGTCTCCAACTGAAAGCTCGAGACCTCGGCTACGATAATGCCGTTCGCTCCGAATCCTTCGACCTCACTAGTCAGAGGAATGCCAATATTGCCCGCAACCAAAGTCTTCAGGCCGGCATCTCGGAAGATCTGCCCGCAAAGAGCAGTGGTGGTGGTTTTTCCGTTGGTACCGGTGATCGCTACTACCGGGCTGTGCGCGTACTGTGTGGCCAGTTCAAACTCCCCGGTAACCGGAATTCCGGCCTTTCTGGCACCGGCCAGAGGTGCGATAGCGGGCGGCACTCCCGGACTGGTAACTACGAAATCCCACCCGTCTGTAACGTCCGGATAGGTACCCAGTGCGAGGTGCAGTCCCTGGAGTGAATCGTCACGAACGAGATGAAGCTCTTTAGCATCTTTGGAGTCCGTCAGAGTGACCTCGGCCCCTCTAGCCAGGAGAAATCGCGCTGCGGACAGCCCGCTCTTGCCGGCACCGACCACGAGAACCCGTTTTCCCGCCAGTTCCACTGCTCTTACACCTCCTCTGGGATAGAAATGGGGACAGGCAACTGTTTTGTAGACAGCTTTACACTAGTCCGCGGTTTTTGAAAACCAAAAGGCGGTCTACCTTGAAAACACCAACACCTGGAAGGTGCAGGGCGCGCTGAGGGTATTGCCGGAACAAACGATAGGGAGTATAGATCAAAAATGCGCAGTGAGCAGCGGATCAGCGTCGACCGCCTGTTTGAGTGAGCGTAGCGAGCGAGTTCGGCGACGCCCGAAGCGAACGAGCAGATTCCTCTGTCACGTACGTGTTTGTCTAGGCAATCCCTCAGGAAAGCGCACAACACCACACAACAATTTTCATAATTCGTTGTGCCGGTCGTTTGACCGGAATGGGCTACCGTCCCCATTTTTTCCCTTTCCCCATTTCTATCCTAGCCGGTAGATACCGGCTAGGCCTACGGCTACCAGAATCAGGCCCGCAACCCAGAAAGTGAGTACTACCCGGGTCTCGGACCAGCCCGACAGTTCGTAGTGGTGATGCAGCGGGGCCATGCGTAGCACCCGCCGCCTGAATACCTGATAAGAGAATACCTGCGCGATCACGGAGAGGGTCTCAATCACAAACATTCCCCCAATGATTACGAGGAAGAGTTCGCTCCTGGTGAGTACGGCCGCTGCCGCCAGTCCGCCTCCAAGCGCCAGGGAACCCGTATCGCCCATAAACACCCGGGCCGGATACCAGTTATAGTACAGAAATCCGAGACACCCCCCGGCGATAGCACCCAACACCAAAGCCACCCAGTAGTGACCGGAGACTACCGCAATCACCGCAAAACCCAAGGCGGCAATCACCATCAGGCCCGAGGCCAGTCCGTCCAGCCCATCTGTAAGATTGACCGCATTGGTGGTTCCGAGGAGCACGAACACGGTGAAAGCCAGGAACAACCACCAGCCGAGTTCAATGACCATCCCGCCTGGAACGAAACACCCGGAGAAGGGGATGACAATGTCGGTTCCTCGGCCTAGGCTAAATACGGCCACCGCAGCAAGCGCGACCGCAATCAGGATCTGCCCTAACAGTTTCTCACGCGCCCGTAGTCCCAGGGGCCGCTTAAGAGCGATTTTGATGAAATCGTCAAGGAAACCGATGGTGCCGAAACCCACAAGCACTAATAGTACGACCAGGCCTTCCACCCGAGTGCCAAGTTCAGGCCGGTCTCCAAGCATAAAGATCCCAAACAGGACGGCGACCGTCGTGGACAGAATGAAGATAATCCCGCCCATAGTCGGTGTTCCGCTCTTCTGAAGGTGTTGGGACGGTCCGTCTGAACGGACTCGCTGACCGAATTTCAAGCGGCGCAACACGGGGATCACTATCGGTCCCAAAGCTAAGGCGATAACTAGGGACAGTCCCCCCAGCAGCAGCACAAAACTCATTTACTGCCACCCTCCGCCGATCCACTCAAATGTGCGATTGCTTCCACGATTTGCTCCATTCTCACGCCGCGCGAACCTTTGACCAGTACAAACCCCTCAGGGGGCAGGATCTCTTTTAGTACTCTTACGGCCTCATCATTGGTCATGCTGGTAATGACCTGTCGGTCGTCCATTGCTGCTTCTAGTGCTCCTCTGGCGATCAGGCGAGCATCCTCTCCAACCGTCACCAATGCAGTGACACCGCTTTCTGCGGCGGCCCGCCCCACTTCGAGGTGCCCCTGCTCGCTATAGGTGCCGAGTTCAAACATACTGCCCAGTACCGCTATCCGAGGGCTGGTGCCGGCAAGATCGGCCAGTACGTCCAGAGCCGCCTTCATTGAAACTGGACTGGCGTTATAGGAATCGTTAATTATAGTCAAACCATCAAGTTCCATTATATGCAAACGCTGGGGGGATAACGCGGTTGACTCCAGCCCCTGGCGAATTTCTTCAAAGCCGATGCTCAGTGCACGGCCCACAGCGATGGCCGCCAGCGCGTTTACAGCGACATGCCTACCTGGTACCGGAACAAAGAATTCGTGCTCATCGCCATAGACCGAGGCCTTAAACCGGGTACCCTGTTGTCCGGTAACACTGGACAACAGCTGGACATCGTGGCCTTCCCCCGCGCCGAAACGCACCACTCGGGCCGGACATACAGATGCTATCCGATCCGCATATGGGCTGTCCCCATGGATGACGGCTAGGCCCTGGTTTGGCAGATCCTTTAGAAGTTCAGCCTTAGCTTGGGCGATATTTGACACCGAGCCCAGAAGCTCCAAATGCGTTTCACCGATATTAGTGATCACCCCGATAGTCGGGAGGGCGATCCTGCAGAGGGCCTCAATTTGACCCTGCCCCCGCATCCCCATTTCAACTACCGCAACCTGATGTTCCTCTCCGATCTCCAACAGGGTGAGCGGTAGTCCATATTCATTGTTAAAGTTTCCTCTGGTGCCAAGTACGCGATATCGTTGGGCCAACACGCCCATTAACAGATCCTTGGTGGTGGTCTTACCGGTGCTTCCGGTGACGGCAACCACTGGTATCTGAGCCCGAATCCGGTTGTGCCGGGCCAAATCCTGTAATGCCTGGGTGGTATCCATCACCTGAATTATCGGAGTCGATGGATGCGAGATGCCACGGTCTACCACTAGGGCGGCGGCGCCCTGGGCTACTGCCTGTCCAAGGTAGTCGTGACCGTCGAACCAGTTTCCCGTTAACGCGAAAAACAGTGATCCATCCAGGGGAGTACGTGAATCAGTACTGACATGATCCACCACCTGCCCCGGTGTTCCCTGCACAAGCTGGCCTCCCGTGGCGTCACAGACTTCACCGAGTGTGAACTTCATCATTCTAGAGTATACCCCTCGTCGGTCAACTTTTCGGCTGCGACCAGACGGTCGTCAAAGAGGTACTTGGTCTGGCCGATGATCTGGTAATCCTCATGTCCCTTCCCGGCGATAACCACTATATCGCCTTTCCGAGCCCCGGCAATGGCCTGCCCGATTGCCTCCCGCCGGTCCGGGACGACTAGGTAACCTGAGGATTTCACTTCTCGAACCCCGACTTCCACCTGCTCAATGATGGCCAACGGATCTTCAGTACGCGGGTTGTCTGACGTGATAATGGCCAGATCCGAGCAGTCCGCTCCGATCCTGCCCATAACCGGACGCTTTGTACGGTCGCGGTCTCCCCCGCAGCCAAACACAGCAATGACCCGGCCCATAGTAATCTGCCGAGCCGCTCGGAGCACGTTCGCCAGCCCGTCAGGGGTATGCGCGTAGTCCACAATCACACCGAAGTCCTGTCCCCGGTAAACCGGCTCAAACCGGCCGGGTACCCCGCTCACGCCGGCCAAGGCGTCCCGAATCTCGTCGGTGGTAAACCCTTCAGCCAGACCCAGTGCCGCAGCAGCCAAGGCATTGTAGATATTGAACTGGCCTACAAGCCTGGTCGCCAGCGGAAACCGCGCCCATTCGCTTTCAATAGTAAACTCTGTCCCCCGAGGACCGATGCCCGGTTCCACTGCGCGTACCGTAGCACCGGGGTTTAGCCCGTAGGTAACGGCGCGATCGCCCAAGAGTTGTGCCAGACGGGCGCCGTAGGGATCATCGATGTTAACCACACACGCCGCCTTAGAGTCTAAACGGAAAAATAGGGATGCTTTCGCCTGAAAATAATTGCTCATATCATGGTGAAAATCAAGGTGGTCCTGGGTCAGGTTAGTAAATACAGCGGCCCGGAACCCGCAGCCCTCAACCCGGTTCAGGGCGAGGGCATGTGATGAGACTTCCATTGCCACCCGCTGCACACCCTCGTCCACCATCTGGTGCAACAACTGCTGCAGGTCAGATGACTCCGGTGTGGTGCGCTCGACCGGAAGCGTCCGGTCGCCGATTAAGTTATGGATGGTCCCGATTAAGCCTACACGCGCCCGCTGACGGTACACAGCCGCAATCAGATGAGTGGTGGTAGTCTTCCCATTGGTCCCGGTCACTCCTGCGATATGGAGACCCCTGGCCGGAAACCCGAAAAACCGGGCTGAAACCCGGCCCAAGGCCTTCCTGGTATCGGGCACTGCGGCCCACGCTGCTTCGATGTCGTGCAGCTCTTCGGTACGTTCCACTAAGAGGGCCGACGCACCGCGCTCCAGTGCATCGGGTATGAATGCGTGACCGTCAGTAACCATCCCTTTGATCGCCACAAATAGAAAACCGGGCCGAACTTGCCTGGAGTCGTAGGCAATGCCGACCACCGGCCGATCCAAGTTTCCTCCCGTGGTCAAAGGTGTAAGCTCCCCAATCAATTTCTTGAAAAGCAAGACCCTCGTCCTCCGATTTTCTTCATCCGGTTTTCCGGCTACCGCCTTCAGTCTGTGGGTCCTTGACGTTCGGCTGTCGGTTCAAATTCCACCCTGACAAAAGCCCCCCGGTCGACCTTCTCACCCGGTCCGGGTTTCTGCCGGCTAGCGAACCCGGTACCCACCGGTTCAAGACGTAAGCCCATGTTTTCCAGAAGGCCTCCAACTTGTTTAATGGTAAGGCCAGCCAGGTCGGGCACCGTCACCTGGGCCGCGCTTTCCTCTTCCGGCCCGGTCTTCAATTCCAGAATTACCGTTGTGCCCTCCAGGACGGTAGCTCCGGCCTCTGGAATCTGCCCGTAAACCACCGGGCCCTCTCCCCGGATCATAAAGTTCAGCCCTATTCCGCGCAGGTCTTGAACGGCCTGATTGACGGGTACATTCACCACCTGGGGTACCCTTACCTCCTCAGGCTCGCGGGTGTTTTCCCAGAAGTTCAAATTCTTGGGTTTGGGCAGGTCTTTTTGCTCGGGGACACCCAGGTACTGCAGGGTATCCTGCATCACGGCCCGGAAGGTCGGAGCCGCTACCTGACTGCCGAAATAGACACCACCCTGGGGTTCAATGACCGTTACCAAGATCGCCACCTGCGGATCCTCGACGGGTGCAAACCCAATGAAAGACGATACATAGCGCCCGGACACATAACCCCCCGAGGAGCCTACTACCTGTGCAGTACCAGTCTTACCGCCGACGCGGTAGCCATCCACATAGGCGTTTCGCCCTGAACCATAAAGCACCACACCCTCTAACAGGCTAGCCACTTCCCGGCTGGTCTCCTCGGAGACGACCCGTCGCACCGACTTCGGCTGGTACTCGTGTACCACCTTGCCATCGGCATCGGTCACCGCCTTAACCAGCATCGGTTCCATCAGGAGGCCTCCGTTAATGGAGGCGGAAACAGCAGTTAACAGCTGCAGCGGCGTGACCGCGATGGACTGACCGATGGACATCGTGGCTAAATTAAGGGTGGTGGCCTTCTTCTCCGGAATCGTTATCCCCTGTGCCTCACCGGGCAGAATCACTCCGGTGGGAGTCCCGAATCCGAATCCGCGGACGTATTTGTAAAAATCGGGAATTCCGACGTTCAGCCCGATCTTTATGAACCCCGGGTTACAGGAATTCTGAATAACCTCCTCAAAACTCTGGCTGCCGTGCCCTCCGGCTTTCCAGCATCTGATGTTCCGGTCGGCTACCTTGACGTAACCGGGATCGTAGAACCGGTCGTTCTTGTTAACCGTCATCTCTTCCAGGGCAGCCGACAGGATGATGATTTTGAAGGTGGAACCTGGCTCATAGTTGTACCAAATCGCCACGTTTCGGTCCCAAGTTGATTGCGGCGCAGCGGACCAGTGGTTCGGGTCGAAGGTCGGCCGGTTACCCATGGCCAGGATCTCACCTGTCCTGGGATCCATCACCGTAACCACCGCGCCTTTAGGCTGGAACTTATCAATAAGCTTATCCAGTTCCCGCTCCACAAAGTATTGGACTGTTTCATCTATGGTGAGCACCAGGTTATGCCCCTGTACCGGGGGGAAATAGTTGTGCACGGCGTTGGAGATCTCCCGGCCAGCCGCATCCCGCTCGACAACAATGCGTCCGGCCGTCCCACTCAAGTCGTTTTCAAAAGTGTTCTCAATCCCGGTCAAACCCTGGTTGTCAACACCGACAAACCCAAGTACGTGTGCGGCCAGATCACCTTTCAGGTAGTAGCGCTTGCTTTCCTCTACAAAGCCGATACCTTCCAGCTTTAGGGCCTTCAATTCCTGAGCCTGCTGGTAGTCGACTTTGCGCTTGATCCAAACAAAGGACTGCTTCTGGGTAATCTGCTTGTGTACCTTATCGACATCCAGGTCCAGCACTACCGCGATCTTTGCTGCCGCTTCATCGGGCTTGGTCACCTGAGATGGAATAGCAAAGACCGAATCGACGCTGACGCTGGTAACCAGTTCGTTGCCTTTTCGGTCAAATATGCTGCCCCGCTTAGCTTCGACCGGAATGTCCCTGGTTCTGTTCTCCAGGGCATCCTGACGCAGTTGATCACCCTGAACGAATTGAATGTAGGCAAGCCGGCTGACAAGGATAAACAGCAGAAATGCTGCGAAGAAGAAGAGGACGGTAATTCTCTTGCGCATAATGATACTGGTTGACTGCATAGCATACCATCCCTCCCGGAGCCAAGAGTAGACCGTATCGTAACCGAATCACGCCGTTCTCACCTTCTGTTCCCAACCACTAATCAGACTGAGGAAGGCTTCCAACAGACTGGGCTCGGACGCCATTTCCAGAGCATCCTCGTGCACCAGACCTCCCTCAGCCACCTGGGCCGGGACACTCTCAACCCCACCGATTTGGACGGCCTCCGGCTCCTCCGAAACAGCCGTGCCGGTGAGGGCAATCGTCAGCACATTTTCCTTCTTGGGCAGAACCATTCCCAGTCTGGTCGTAGCCAGGGCTTCTACCCGGGCCAGGGAATCCTGTCTGCTAATCAACATCTCAAGACTTTGATTCTCCACGTCAATGGCCGCGACCTGCCTCTTCATGTTTTCCAGACGGTAGCCGACTCCGGTGATCTGAGCATTGAAGTAGATGTACAACGCGCCCAGCAAAAAGGCGGACAGGATCATCACCGTCAGCAGAACACGCGCCTGGCGTTCGCTCTGAGTTTTGACCTCCGGTTTTGGGCGAAGCTCCTTAACCGGGCATTCGGAATAGGCATAATTTGGCTTTTCCTGCGCTATTATCAAGCCTATTCAACCTCCCTGTCCATTAGAACATGTCCAGTTTCTGGGCCACCCTCAGCTTCGCGCTACGGGAGCGTGGGTTTTCCGCGATTTCTGCTTCTGTTGCACCCAGGGGGCGGCGGGTAATCACTTCCAGCTTGGGAACCACATCACACCGACAGACCGGTAAGCCGGGCGGACATTTACAGTGCAGGGCGTAGTCCCGGAACAAATCCTTAACAATGCGATCCTCCAGCGAATGATAACTGATAACGCAAATTCGACCCCGGGAAGCAGTAACCCCGACTGCCTGGTGAAGCGACTCCTCCAGGACGCCGAGTTCGTTATTCACGGCAATCCGCAGAGCCTGAAAAGTACGTCTTGCCGGATGCGGGCCGGTACGCCTGGCCGCAGCCGGGATGGCATTCTTCACGATCTGGGACAGCTGTCCGGTGGTGGTCACAGGAGCGTGCTTACGAGCCTCACCGATAAAGGAGGCAATCCGTCCGGCCCACCGTTCCTCCCCATAAGCCTTAATGATATGAGCCAGCTCCGGTACCGGCAGGTCGCTGACCAGATCCGCAGCCGATACTGGTGCCCCTGGATCCATCCGCATGTCGAGCGGAGCATCCTCATGAAAGGAAAATCCCCTCTCGGATCGATCCAACTGGGGCGAGGAAACACCAAGGTCGTAGAGGATTCCATCCACTTTGCCAAACCCGATATTTTCAAGGGTGGCCTCCAACTGGCCGAAGTTTGCGTGTACCAGTTTCACCCGATCACCGTATGGTGCCAACCGCTCCTCAGCCGCGGCCAAGGCAGCGGGGTCCTGATCCAGCCCAATTAGTATTCCGTTCGGACCAAGCCGCTCCAGAATGGCGCAACTGTGACCGGCACCACCCAGGGTGCAGTCCACGTACTTTCCGTCCGGAATAACCTTTAGGTAGTCCAACACTTCCTTGAGCATTACCGGCTGGTGTTGAAATTCGATAACTGGCTTCTCCAGGGCTCATCCTTCCCTTGATTAACTAATAAGAAAATAGTGGGCAAATGCCGGTCAACCTGGGGAGTCTAAGGCAGATGCCCACTGAGGACTACAGTTCCAGATCGAAGTCTACGATCTTCTCGGCAATCTCTTCGTAATTGCCTCCAGCTTCAGTGCTGTAGCGTTCCCACTCGTCCTTCGCCCAGATTTCCACCCGGGAGGAGACGCCCAGCACTACAACGTCCTTGTCCAAACCGGCATACTGCCGCAGGTTCACTGGAACCACAATCCGTCCCTGCTTATCAGGATCCAGTTCGGCGGCACCGGAAAAGAACAGCCGCACAAATGCCCGGGCATCCGCCCTGGCAAACGGCAGCTTCTTAAGCTTTTGCTCCAATTGTGCCCACTCTTCTACGGAGTAGGCAAACAAGCAGCGATCCAACCCCTTCGTAACCACAAAGCGGTCGCCCAACCCTTCCCTGAAGCGGGCCGGGATAAACAGGCGCCCCTTGTTATCCATCGTATGTTGGTATTCACCAATAAACATCGTTCGGCACCACCTCGGAGGGTTCATCCACCACTTTAAACCACTTTACACCACTCGTTCGCCCTCCAGTGGAAATTCTCCTGCAAGATCCTCCCTTCCAGAGAAAATTTTTTTCTAAGAAAAAGAAAAGATCCCATCCGTCGGGATCTTAGTGAGGTTAATTCAGAGTTGTTGTGTGGTGCAGTGCGTTTTCCTGAGGGATTGCCTACACAAACACGTAAGTGACAGAGGAATCTGCTCAGGGCGGGAATCGGGGACAGGCTGGTTTTTCTCGTATGCAATACACATCCCCGTTCTAAGCCCTCTATGATACAAAACGAGAGATAGTAGGGTAGATTACGTCTTGAAAAAGCGTCGTATTGTCATTACAAGTCTTCCTAATCGTTTGTTCCGGCAATACCCTCAGCGAGCACTGCACCTGCCAGGTGTTGGTGTTTTGAAGTCTCTCTTGTTACTCGGCTCTTAGGGTGCGGGATACGCCGGTGGTCAGGCGGTAGATGTGTTCGGCTAGGTCCTCGGGCAGGGTGCCGGTGCCGCAGGCCGGGGTGATCAGGGCCTGGTTTTGGAGGTTTGCCCGGTTCAGGCCGCGTTCGGTCAGCTGTGCCCAACCCGCATTCAGGCGTGCGGCCAGTGTTTCCGGAGTCTCAGCCCGCGCCGCCTCAGAAGTGGGTACGATTCCCCAGGCCACTACCCCGCCCCGATCCAGAAACCTGCTTAGCTCTGAACGGTAGGGCAACATTGAATCAAAGTAATCGTAAGCATCAAAGCTGACCACACCGGTGTGAGACTCGAACAGAATACTCCAGTCTACGGCAGCGCAGGAATGGATACCACTGTCCGCGCCACCGGCTCTGATTCCGTCCACCACGGCATTCATATCGTCGATAATCATTTGCCGGGTCACCGTGATGTAGGTGGACTGCCCAAAGATGCTGATTCCCGGTTCGTCAATAAAGATCAGTGTTTTCAATCCGAACTGCGCCAGCACCCGTGCCTGCCAGCGGGCGGTCATGGCCAGGTTCTTGACGATCACGTCCCGGATCTGGTCGTCGTAGTAGGCCGGTCGCCCGGCCCGATCGGTAAGCTGAAAACCGGCGGTCAACGGCCCGACGACCTGTCCCTTCAGGCATACGGCATCGCCGGTTCCGGTCTTCATGGCCTCAAGGAAAGCATAGAACCCGGTTGCGGATTCCTCAGGCATCGCAAACTGGTCAAGCGCCTTTTCGTCTCCTTCTTCCACGGCCAGGTAGATCATATAGAAAGCGGCCAGCCGATCCGGCCAGTCCTCGGCCTCGGTCGCAAAGACGACCTTTTCCCCGTCACGCTCCAAAACCCCGACTTCCATCAACAAGTTCAGGTTCTGAAGCACAAAGCCCTCCTGCGCTCCCCGCAATGGAAGCTGGGGCCAGTGTGGAATCAGGGGCGTCTCCCGACCGATAAGGGTCAGGGCGGGTTCAGGCGACCGGTACGGCAAACTGCCGATCGCCATTGGAAGACTCATCGTCTGCCACATTAGATACACCTCATCTCTTACGGGATAACAAAAGGCCAGCCCTTAAAAAAGGCTGGCCGAATCTCCAAAGCAAATCTTACAGGGCGGCCCCGGGTAGAATGCTAACCTGCTTCTTGTCCCGGCCCTTCCGATGGAAGCTGACGATGCCGTCCATTTTGGCAAACAGGGTGTCGTCTCCGCCGATACCGACGTTGCGACCCGGGTGCACCTTGGTTCCACGCTGGCGCATAATGATGCTTCCAGCAGTGACAAACTGTCCGTCGGAGCTCTTCACTCCCAGTCGTTTGGATTCAGAGTCACGACCGTTACGTGAGCTACCTACTCCCTTTTTGTGTGCCATTATCATTCACCTCCTGACTTAAGGCTTTATGCTTCAATCTTTTCAACGAGAACCGCCGTAAAGGCCTGTCTGTGACCCTTCTTGCGCCGGTAGTTTTTCTTCGCCTTATACTTAAAGACGATGATCTTCTTACCCCGTCCGTGTCTGACGACTTTCAACTGCACCTTTGCTCCGGGTACCACCGGCTGCCCCACGGTCAACTCCCCATTGTCCCGACCCACGGCCAGAACCCGGTCGATGGTGACCATTTCGTCTGATTCCGCCAGCAACTTCTCAATGTACAGGGTTTCGCCTTCCTGTACTCGGTACTGCTTACCGCCTGTTTCGATAATCGCGTACATTGTCTAGTCTTACCCCTTTCCTTATTTCGGGACACGCCGGAAAAGGTGGGCTTATCCGATGAAGCCTCTTAACAAACCACTTCCGTGCGGTTCACGCATCGCCTATTGTACCACAGCAGGATGGCTGGGTTCAAGTATTTTCGACTGTTTTTGGACGATTACCTAGGCTCGCCTGCGGCTCGTCCACCGGCACCTTCCCGATTCCCGAACAGCAGGCGCAGTTCGTGAGCAGGAGTTCCCCCAAGCTGGGGTGTACCTTCTTACGCGTTAATTCCACCAATCCCAACCGGGTAAGGCCCATGACGTGTGTCCGGCGCCGATCCTTGCGGATCTCCTCGGTAAACACGTCAATAATCTTCAACTGATGCTCCTCACTGGCCATATCAATGAAGTCGACGATGATAATGCCGCCCAAGTTCCGCAACCGAAGCTGGCGTGCGATCTCGACCGCAGCATCCAGATTGGTCGTGAAGACTGTGTCCTCCAGATCGATACGCCCGGTATACTTCCCGGTGTTGACGTCAATCACGGTCAAAGCCTCGGCCTGGTCGAAGATCAGATAACCGCCGCAGCGGAGCCATACCCGCCGTTGCAGAGCCTTTTGAATCTCCTGGGTTACATTATAGTGCTCAAAGATATCGGGCCTATCCTCTATGAAAACCTTATCCCGCAAGGCGGGATTAATGGTATCAAGCATGGTTAGGACACGCTTGTAAGCGGTGGATGAATCCAGAACCATCCGGTCAATTTCTTCGGTAAAGAGGTCGCGGATGATCCGCGGCAGAAGACCACACTCTCGGTAGAGAAGGGCCGGTGCCGAAGAGATCACCGCGCGTTTCTGGATATCCAGCCAAAGTTCGTGTAGCAGCCGCAGATCCTCGGCCAAAGCCGCATCGGGGATCGCTCTGGCCGCCGTGCGTACAATGACTCCCATACCCTCGGGCCGGGCACTGACCACAGCGTTCTTCAGCCGTTCCCGTTCCTCCTCCTGTTCAATGCGGCGGGAAATCCCGACATGGTTCACGGTGGGCATCAGCACGGAGAAACGTCCGGGGAGATTGACGCGCATCGTCACCCGCGGCCCCTTGTTTCCCAGCGGGTCTTTAGCAACCTGGACAATTATCTCCTCGCCAGGTCGCAGCATCTCGCGGATACTCCGTGCCTTCCCCGAGCGTTCAGAAAGAACGTCGTTCACATACAGGAAGGCATTCCGACCAATCCCCACATCCACAAAAGCCGCTTCGATTCCGGGCAGCACATTCTCCACCCGTCCCTTAAAAATGCTTCCGACCAGGCACAGTTCACGATCAGTCTCGAAATGTACTTCCATCGGTACCCGGTTTTCCAACAAGGCAACCCGCGTCATCTCATTACGGGCACTTACGATTATCTCTCTTTTCATCAAGATGCCCCTTTCAACAATCCCAAAGCAAGCGTCCGTCCCGGGCCAGCATGGCCGTCCGGCAGACAGAAAGCTGGTGCGGCTGAAGCGGCAGCACCTCAGCCAGCGCCATCAAGACCTCATCTGGACGGACATTACCCCAGGAACCCGATTGCAGTTCCATTAATAACTCAATGCGGTCTGCGGTGTTTTTCCAGGTCAAACGGCGAATTCCGGGACGGATGTCTTTACGTTTCCAACCCTTTCCGGTTTTTCGTTCCACAAAGACCTCACCGCGACTCAGAAAACTCTCCATTCTGGTATCGACTTCATTGGAAGGAATACTCTCACTCAACGGACCCTGGGCCGTATAGACAGCACGATCCAGAATACTCATCAGTGCCGGGCCGGCCGCCGCTACGATGCGCCCCTTCAAGATCGTCAGACCCCCGGGCATCTGCCTGGTAAGAGCGGCCACCAGTTCATCCGGTAAAATGTCCTGGCAAAAATCGATATCCACTATCTCCTGCGCACTGCTCATACCGACAGGCAGCGGCGCGGCAAAAGTCAGCCGGGGCCGGGGATTAAATCCTTCTGTGTAGGCCAAGGGCAACTCCGCCCGGCGGCCCGCCCTTTCAAAAACTCTCAAGATGTCCAGGTGCGACACAAATCTTGCGGGGCCATCCTGCCGGTAGGCCACTCTAATGCGGTTCATTTGGTTCCCTCGCGGTGTAAGGCTCTACTTCAAAGGCCGGACACAGACCACATCCGGTACAGGATCCATGCCGGCAATCATCGGTAGTCTCACCGGTCATTGCCCTTCGGTGTTCCAGGACCAGATACTGTTTTCCGATACCCGGGTCCAGGTGATCCCAGGGCAAAGTGTCCGTGTAAGCATACCTCCGGTAGGCGTAATCCTCGGGGTTAATCCCGGTCTCTGCGAAGGCCTGGCGCCAGAGATCGTAGCGGAAACATTCCCGCCAGCCATCGAGGCGGCAGCCCAGCGCGTGTGCCCTCGCGAGCACGTCAGCCAGCCTGCGGTCCCCGCGTGCAAACACCGCTTCTAAGAAGCTGGCCTCGGGCTCATGCCAACTAAAACTTGATCCCCGAGCCCCTTTCAAGCGCCGCATGAGGTAGGACTGTCTTTCCCGGAGCTCCCCGAGAGGAGCCTGGGGTTCCCATTGAAACGGCGTGTGCGGCTTGGGTACGAAAGAAGAAGCACTTACCGTTACTTTCAGTCTCCCCCTGGGTACACGTGCTTCCCGCCCTGCGGCCAAGACTTTATCGGCCAGACCGGCGATGCCCTCAACGTCATCCAGAGTCTCCGAGGGCAATCCCAGCATGAAGTAAAGCTTTAGCCGCTGCCAGCCCGCTGTGAAAGCGGCGCCGACTGCCTCAAGCAGGTTCTCTTCGGTGACGCCCTTGTTAATAACATCCCGCAATCGCTGGGATCCGGCCTCGGGAGCAAAGGTCAAGCTGGAACGCCGGACTTTCTGCACCGTACTGGCAAGCTCCACCGAGAAGGCATCCACCCGGAGTGAGGGCAAGGCCACGTTCACCTTCTGCTCCGCATAATGGCTAACCAGATTTTCAACCAGAGGCCCGATGCGCGAATAGTCACTGGTACTAAGCGAGGTCAGAGACAGTTCGTCGTATCCAGTGTTGCGCAAAAGCTCCCGTGCTTGGTCCAAGAGCGTAGGCAGATTCCGTTCCCGTACTGGACGGTACACCGCACCGGCCTGACAGAACCGGCATCCCCGGGTGCAGCCCCGGAAGACCTCCAACATCGCGCGGTCGTGAACAACCCCTAGGTAAGGTACAATCGGCCTAGTCGGAAATGGTGCGCCATTCAAGTCTGCAATGATCTGCTTAACAATTCGATCCGGCACCCCGGGACGATTGGGCACAACCTCCGAAACAACACCGTCCGACCGGTAATGCACATCATAGAACTGCGGTACATAGACCCCCGGGACTTGAGCCAGGGCCACCAGAATCTCCTCCCGGCTCTGCCCCCGGGTTCTGATAATGACCTCCAGGATCTGATTTAACCCTTCTTCCCCTTCGCCGAGGAACACAGCGTCCAGGAAAGGAGCAACCGGCTCGGGATTGTAGGCGCAGGGGCCTCCGGCAATCACGATGGGGTCGTTATGGGTACGTTCTTTAGCCCAAAGACTGATCCCCGATAAATCCAACATGTTCAAGACCGTGCTGAAGCTTAATTCATACTGCAGGGTAAAGGCCAGAACATCAAAATCCCGGATCGGCCGGTGGGATTCCAGAGCAAAGAGCGGGATACCGTGCGTGCGCATCTGCTCTTCCATATCAGTCCAGGGAGCAAAGACACGTTCAAGCAGAGCATCTGAACGCCGGTTCACCACGTGATACAAAATCTGCAGCCCCAAATGGGACATTCCGACCTCATAGACGTCAGGAAAGGCAAAGGCGACCTTCACCTCTGCCTCTTCCCATTTTTTCTCAACGGAGTTGTATTCGCCGCCTGTATATCGTCCCGGCTTTTCAACCCGGGGCAGAATATGTTCGAGCCGATTCAATTTTATGGTAACCTCCGGTATTAGTCATCCCTAGTATTTCCAAATAGTTGCACTTTATCTATAGGACTATTCTCCGCTATCCTGATAAATCCTTTTTTACCTGCCCCAAGGATACATCGGTTCCAAGCCTGATGACGGCCTCGACCACATCCCTTTCGTCAAGCATCGCAACATAGGATCCTTCTTGGTCAACTAGGTAGATGAAATGGTAGCGCTGCGGTACAAACATCCGGGTAACCTTCCAGGCGGGCACGGTATCCAGGACGACCAACATCTCACCAGGCAGGCATTCCCGACGAAGGAGTTCCTGCTGTTTGGCCATCAGGTGTTGGGCGTAGAGGTATGGGGCATCCTGTTTTTCCGCTCGGGCCGCATAGTAGACGAAGAATCCGGTGGCTACCAAGTCCAGGCCGTTGATGTGGTAGAGTACCCCGACGGTACCTAAGGCAATGACCACAAATCCCCAGATCTGACCGAACGTGGCCATTCGGCAGGTGGCTGCCGGCAGGCTCATCCGCCTCGCCAGATAAGCCCGCATTACGCGACCGCCGTCCAGGGGGAGTCCGGGAAGCAGGTTAAAGAGAAAAAGAATGAGGTTGCATTGGATAAAGAAAGGGCCGAGCACATCGTGCCAAAGTCCATAGTGCCCGAAACCGAGGGCGACAAAAATAAGTCCCAGATTGGTCAGAGGCCCCGCCACCGCCACTCTCATTTCCTTGTCGGGTTCCAGGGGCAGTTTGTTGCTCATCCGGGCTACGCCTCCGAATGGAAGCAGTTCTACAGCAGAGACTTCAAAGTCCAGACGCCGAGCGACCAGAGCGTGGGCCATCTCGTGCATCAAGACCACAGCAAAAGCGACAAGCCCCTTGTCCAGTACCCCGGCCGCAAAATAAACGCCGATCAAGGCGATGAACCAGTTGTTTATGGAGAAGTCGACGCCCTTGATCCGGCATATCTTCAAGCCTATCGCCTCCAAGACAATGATGCGACCAAGGGGAAGGTGAGGACTGTCCCACTTTTTCCGGGAGAAGTTTCGAATTTACAGAAGGAATTTATGGCGGGAAAGGGGGCCCATTCCGGTTCAAACGACCGGCACCACCAATGGTGAAAATTGTTGTGTGGTGCAGTGCGCGCTTCGGGATTGCCTCCACAAACACGTACGTGACAGAGGAATCTGCTCGTTCGCCTCGGGCGTCGCCGAACTCGCTCGCTGCGCTCACTCAGACAGGCGGTCGACGCTGATCCGCGGCTCACTGCGCATTTTTGATCTATACTCCCTATCGTTTGTTCCGGCAATCCCGAAGCGCACACTGCACCTTCCAGGTGTTGGTATAGGCTGTCCCACTTCCCCATTATCGGGTTGGAGGAGCGAGTCTGGTCAGGGGGTCGATTAGGCGACCTTGTTCACGGAGTTCAAAGTGCAGCCCCGGCTCAGCTAAGCTCCCTTCGGTTCCTGCCGCTCCAAGCACCTGGCCCACACTGACTCGGTCCCCATTCTCCACCAGGAGCCCGCCAAGATTGGCGTATAGGGTGTAGACTTCTTCTCCGTGATCTACTAATACGTACTTTCCATAGGTCCGATCCGTTCCAACCATCTTTACCGTCCCAGGCATCACGGCACGGATCGGACTGCCCTCGGCAGCCTCAATGCCGATCCCTGGAGAAAACCGCTCCAGGTTGTCCAGGGGGTCTACCACCCACCCGAATTCCTTTACCACTCGGCCCGAAACCGGTAAGGGCAGTTCTTCATCCGAAAAATCCCCCTTCTCGTTGACCGGACCCAGCACTTCCGCCGTATCACGATGGGGCGGCCCCGTCAGAAACGGCAAATCTACCGCTACTGTCTGTAGGCCGAGGTGTACTACCCGATCCACTGCGGTCTGGTAGTTCCACTCGGTAGTCAGTACGTAAGCCAAGGTGTCACGTACCTGCGTGCCTAAAGGCCCCCTGCTGTCCTTGATGGCCAGCAAGACAAGGAAGACCGCGAGAACCAAAAGGCACTGCCCAATCAAACGACGACTCGGACCGCGACGCGGGGGTTGGGGCTTTGAGGGCCAGTCCCATTTACTCTGGCTAAACCGCTTCATACCAAATCCCTCCAGTAGACAAGACTACTGAACTATATGCCCGTGAGTGGACAATGATGACAAGCCCCTAGAAAAACAAAAGGCAGGTTTAAGGGATTTGTGCAGACGGCGGGATTGAACAGTTAGTGGGCTTCAGGACAGAGGTGCGGGAGATGCTGGTCGGTACGCACGGTTTGGCGGATCCTGGTCTTGTCGACCCGCATCACCAGGAGCGCTCCGAAGGGTTTGAGCACAGTCCGTCCAACACGGTCAATTGGACGGGCAAGGCTCACGGAGAGAATACCGCCGGAAGGAGGGATAAAGACCGTAGAACCCCAGGTGATCCGCTCTTCCCCGGTCACACGGCCGATAAGGGAGATAAGTTCCCAGGGACGATAAAACCGGGCGTACGAAAACACACTTTCGCCCCCGGCAGCACGGCGGCGGCGATGCACGGCCCAAGGGCTGTAAGCGTTCAGAACCGCGATTACTAGGCGTCCCTTGGGACGCACCAGGCGCCACAGTTCACGGACGGCAGTCTCCGGGTGGGCACTGAATTCCAGGACAGTGAAGGCGGTAACCAGGTCGAAGGTCTGACTGGGAAACGGAATACGGTTAATGTCCGCCTGAATCAAGTCAACCCTGGGATAACCGGCCGTCTTACGGCGGGCCTCATCAAGCATCTTCCCTGAGATATCTACACCCAGTACGATCAGGCCCAACTCGGCCAGTTCCAGACACAGACGACCGGTCCCACATCCGGCATCCAACACTCTCTCTCCAGGCTTGGGGCCGGCGATGGTATTAAAGAGGTCTCTCTCCAAGCGGTCGACTTCCCGGCCGAGGGGTGTTTCATACCAGAGGTCGTAGTCGGCGGCAAAGCGATCGAACAGGGCCATCGTTCCACTTCCTCCAAATGCTCGATCAGAAGATGATCTTTTGTCGTCGCAGCCATATGTTCAGCAGGATTCCGATTGCTGCCAGTGTGGTAAGCATCGAGGTGCCACCATAGCTGAAGAGAGGCAGCGGTATGCCGGTCACAGGCATTATTCCGGCCGTCATCCCGATGTTCGTTAGGAGTTGGAAGAACAGCATGGAGACGATTCCGGTGGCCAGGAGAGTCCCAAACAAGTCCCGTGCCTGGCCGGCGATCCGTAAACCCCGATACAGCAGGATAAAATAGAGAGCCAACAAAAGAACCACGCCTATGAAACCGAGTTCCTCAGCAAAAACCGAGAAGATAAAATCAGTGTGTTGCTCCGGAAGAAAGTTAAGCTGATTCTGACTGCCGCTGTACAGTCCGCGCCCCCATAGCCCTCCGGCACCGATGGCAATTTGCGACTGGATCATCTGGTAGCCTGCTCCCGCCCAATCGGCCCAGGGGTTCAAAAAGATGGTCAACCGGGAAATCTGGTAGTCTTTCAGGGTTATCCAGATGCCGTGTTGCAGGTGCCCCCAAATCCAAATGACTACACCGCCGAATACTCCACCGGCTAAACCCCCAAGAAGCAGCGGCTTGGCACCGGCGACATAGAGCATACCGAAGGTAATGGCAAAAAAGACCAAGGAGGTGCCTAGGTCGGGCTGAATTAGAATCAGCAGCATCGGAACCGACACATAGGCGAATACGGGAAGCAGATCCCGGAAGCGGGCGAGGTTGCCCTCGCGGCAGGTCAGAAAATCCGCCAGTGTGATAATCATGATCAGCTTGGCAGGTTCAGAAGGCTGGAACCTAAACCCGGCGATATCGATCCATCGCTGAGCGCCTAGCGCCTCGTGCCCAGACAGCAAAACCGTCAACAATATGGCAATGTTCAGTCCGTAGAGGATACGCCGATATCTGGAAAAATCCTCGTACCGCAGGAACATTATAAAAACGATGACGACTGTACCAAGGGCAATTGATATCAGCTGCTTCCCCACAATACGCGTGAGAAAGACACCCTGCCCCGTCCCAGTCGTCGTAGAAGCCGAAGAAACGGTGACCAAACCCAGCGCGATGATCATCATCGCAACTAAAATGAGCGTGTAATCAAGATTACGCAGGAGCCTGTGGCCCGAAATCAACGTTCACCATCACCTGTCGCCGTGGGGTTGTCCCAGTCTAACCTTGATTATACCGGACTCCAAGTGAAAAATAAACGAAGACCCCAAGACCACCCCAGCTAATCGAATCTAGCTGTTCGCTACCCTCTTCATCCGTTTTACAGGAATATTAGCCACCAGAGCTACTTTATCCTCAAACTTTTCGAGCGAAACATCCAGATTCTCCTCGTCGATTTCCATATAGTTCGATATCACCTGAATCAGGTCCGCCCTTAGAAGCTGCAGGAGTTGCGGGGAAACGTTGGCCCGGTCGTGTACAAGCACCAGCCGCAGACGCTCCATAGCCACACTCTTGCTCCCAGGACTCTCCCTGCCAAACAGGCGGGTGATAAAATCCAGCAACACCGTTCCTCCTTCCCTGATTCTACTTAAAGCCAATTATCTTCTTCAGTTTGAGGAATAATCCCTGGTTCGGCTCCAGATTTAGGAGCGGAACCGGTTCGCCCAAAATACGCATCACGATATTCCTAAAGGCCTTGCCGCTTAAAGAGTCATCGTTGCCGACAATCGGTTCCCCGCGGTTGGTGCCGATAATAATCTCTTCGTCGTCTGGGATGACACCCAAGAGTTCAATGCCGAGAATATCCAGGATGTCTTCAATCCCCATCATGTCACCGCGGTCAACCATCTTCATCCGCATCCGATTGACGATGACCTTTGGATCGTTTAGGTCATTTGCCTCAAGCAGGCCAATCACCCGGTCGGCATCACGGATGGCTGCCACCTCAGGGGTGGTGACCACGATTGCCTTTTCCGCAGCGCCGATGGCACTCTTAAAGCCCTGCTCAATGCCAGCCGGACAATCAATGATGACATAGTCAAACAAGTCTTTCAGTTCCTCACACAAACTGATTAAGTCCTCTGGGCGGACGGCCGATTTATCCTTGGTCTGTGCCGTAGGCAAAAGATGAAGACCCTCATAACGCTTATCCTTGATCAAGGCCTGACGGAGTCGGCAATTGCCGGCGATTACATCGGTCAAATCGTAGACGATGCGGTTTTCCAGACCGAGCACAACGTCCAGATTGCGCAACCCGGTGTCGGCGTCGATCAGGGTCACCGTGTGCCCCATCATCGCCAACCCACAACCGATGTTGGCGGTTACGGTGGTCTTACCTACCCCTCCCTTACCCGAAGTCACAACGATAACTTCGCTCATTCTTCCTGCTCCTTCCTGGCCTCTAGTTTTTTCCTGATCGCTCCCCGCCGATCGGGAAGTCTTCGATGGTTACAATACCGTCTCTTACACTGGCAATCTCCGGCTGGTTTGGGCGGCTGGTCTCACCATCCGGCGAACGGGCGATGTATCCGGCAATACGCAACTGTGTAGGCTGAAGCCGGAAAGCGATCACTGTTGCCGACTCATCCCCGGACGCACCGGCATGCACCGTGCCCCGGAGCACTCCCATCACAACCACATCTCCCGTAGCCGTGACCTCTGCACCGGGGTTGACGTCACCGAGGATTACCAGGTTGCCCTCGTAGTGGACAATCTGTCCGGAACGGAGTGTACGTTCAATAAGTACGGCCGGTTGATCCTTTGCAGTCTCCAACAAATGCTGCGTCGCCATAGTTCTCGTCCACCTCAGGTTATGTATTTCTACAACGCTTAACCAAATCCTGCTGACTTATGTGGAATATTTTTCCTCTAGATTTGACGATTGGGGTCAGTTTATGGTTCGACATCAAGGTTAAAATAGGCCTTGAACATCTCCTCAGCTACCGGGGCCCCGGCCGTGCTCCCCTGACCAGCCTGCTCCACAATCACCGCAATAGCGATCTCCGGGTTGTCCACCGGGGCATATGCGACATAAACGCCATTGTTGTCCTTCCCTGCAATCTCAGCCGTTCCCGTTTTGCCTGCGGTCGGAATCGGAAAATCCCAGAACGCCCCAAAACCGGTGCCTCCGTGCTGAGTAACCAGACTCATTCCGTTGCGCACTATGGCCAGGTTCTCATCCGAAACAGACACCCGACGCAGGATTTCAGGTTGGTATTCTTGCACCATTTCGCCATTCGGCCCGATAATCCGGCGGACGAGATGCGGGCGGTAGAGGGTACCCCCGTTGGCAATGGCCGCCACGTAATTGGCTAGCTGGAGGGGGGTGTGAGCGTTATAACCCTGACCAATCGACATATTCAAGGTATCGTAGTCCCGCCAGGTGAGTTCCCAAGCGTAGCGGTCGTACTGCGCCTGAATTCGCGCCTGTTCCTGCTTCATTTCCCGTGTCAGGCGTCCTCTTTCCTCATCCGTCACCGCCGCTTCAATCAGCGGCGTGTACTTCTTCTTAACAGCATCAAATTGAGGGTTGTAGCGCCGGTCCAGTTCGGCCTGAACCATGGTTCTTTTATACTCTGGCGTGGGAACCACCCCAGCTGCCTCCCCGTTAAGCTCAATCCCACTCTTGCTTCCCAGTCCGAATTCTGCAGCATACTTGGCGATCTGTTCGTGTCCAATCATTTTTCCGACCGTCCAGAAGAAGGTGTTGCAGGAGACCTGAATCCCCTTCTCCACATTCACAATCCCGTGACCACGAGGATAAGTCCAACAGGTGTACATTCGACCCAGCCAGTAGTAACCCGGGTCGTGTACGGTATATTGGGGGGTGATCTTCCCGGACTCGAGGGCTGCAATTGCGGTAATCATCTTAAAGGTCGAACCCGGCGGATAACTGGACTGTACGGCCCGGTTGATAAGGGGATGATCCGGAGAGGTCAGTACTTCTTCCACTTCGGCAGCGCTGACATCACCGGCGAACATTCCCGGGGGATAAGCCGGGTAGCTGGCCATGGCCAGCACCTCACCGTTACGTACATCAATGGCCACCGCAGAGCCGGCGCGGCTAGTCATTCCGGCAGTCTGTGCCGCCTGCACCGAGGCGGCCAGGGCTCGTTCCGCAGCATCCTGTACCTTATGGTCGATGGTCAGATGGAGGTCGTTTCCGGGTACAGGCTCACGTACCCCCAGGCTGCGGACCGGTCGGTCAAAAGCATCTACCTCAAACTGTACGGCACCCTTTTGACCGCGCAGATACTCTTCGAGGGTGTTTTCCAGACCGTCCTGCCCGAACTGATCACCCATCCGGTAGCCCTTATCGGTGTGCTGTTCCAGCTGCTTCGGCTGAATCTCACGGATGTAGCCGAGCACATGCGCCAGAGTGGAATCGTAGGGATACTCGCGCATCGGCTCAAACTCGATGGATATACCGGGCAGATTAATGGCACCCTCCTCAATGCGGGAAACGGTCTCCAGAGGGATATCCTTGGCAATCCTAATCCGCTCGTACCGGCGCACCGAGGGGTCGTCAATCCTGGCCCAGATTAGATCCGGATCACGGTCCAGAAGCTGTGACAACCGTTCCACAAGGGGTTCCAACTCCTCCTTGCTCTGCCCCAGCTTGACCAAGGTTACGTTATAGAGCGGCCGGTTTCCCACCAGCTTGACCCCGCTGCGGTCGTAAATCTCACCGCGGGGTGCAGCGATGGAAACCAGACGCAGGCTGTTTTCCCGAGCCAGTGTCCGGTAGCGCTCCGTTTCAAAAATTTGGAGATAAGCCACACGGGCACCCAGAACCAGGAAGACGAGCAGCATCACGGCGATGAAGACGTTCAGCTTCTTGTTGATGACCTTACGGTCGTTAACCGTGCGATCCGCTGTTTTCCTTTCCACTTAGTCACCCCTAGTTTGAGAAATTGCGAAGCACTCCCCTGGTACTGGACAAATAGTAGCGCCGGTAGGCAAGAACGGCCACCGCTGAATTATATACGGCCACCGGCACAATCACCCCGAAAAGGGCGTTTGCAGGCAGTATGGTCACACCGAGGCTTAGAAGCAATAGGTAGTTCAGGCTTTGGGCACCCAGGGAAGCGATGAAGGCGATGGCGGCCATGATCCAGGGGCTCTCCCGGAACAGAGTATGATATCCCAGGCCCACAATGTAACCGGTGAGTGCCATGCTCAGGGCATTCATGCCGATGTAGAAGCCCGAAAGCAGATCCTGCACCAAGCCACCCACAAAACCTAGAACGGCCCCGTGCCGGGGACCGTTAGAGATGGCAAAAAATACCACTAGAACAAGGATCAGGTCGGGGCTGACCCCGGCTACCCGAAGAAACTGAAAGACTGTCGTCTGCAGCAGTACAGCTAAGATTACAAGAAGAGCTAGAACAAAAACATGCAATAACGGCAGCCTCCATACCCCTATTATTCGGCGACGGAATGACCCCCGTTGTCAAGAACGATAAAGACCTCTTCCAAGTGGTCGAAATCCACCATCGGAACCACTTGGGCAGACCTGGTCAAACCGGACGGATCATCGCTAACGCTCACGATACGGCCCACGGGAATGCCCTTGGGAAATACACCTCCAAGCCCTGATGTAACCACGGCCTGGTTCGGCACTATGTGCTCTTCTCTAGTTAGATATGACATGTGCAAGTGGCCGGAACGATCCAGGCTGCCCTTGACCACCCCCGGCACCCGGGTATCTTGTACCAGTGTACCGACTCCGCTTCGGGCATCGGTAATCAGTAAGACATCGCTACTATGCTCAGCCACAGCCAGTACACGGCCAACCAGACCCGAAGGAAGCACCACCACCGCGTCTTGGCGCACACCATCCTGAGCACCGCGATTCAGACGGATGGTACTGAACCAATTGCCGGGATCCCGTCCGATGACACGCGCCAGCAGAAGCCGGGATTGATCCTGACTATCCCGGTATTCAAGCAAAGCCCGGAGACGCTCATTCTCCAGGCGAAACTCTTCGAGTAAGACCAGTTCACCTTCCAGATCGCGCATGCGCTCTCTTAGTTCCTCTGTTTCGGCCGAACGACCCAGAGTGAACACCGAACGGATTCTGGAAAGGGCTTCCTCACTAACAACGGTAAGTCCGGTCTGTACCGGGGCGACTACATCGCGCAAGGCTGATTCCAGGACGGTCAGTTCCTTACGTTCCGGAACGGTAACAAACATCGCCGCAATCAGCACTGCAATAAGAACGGCAGCCGCCAGTATCCGTTTCCACCACTTCCGGCGCAAAAGCTAAACCACCTTCTTGGGCTGAATCAGCACCTTCTTAAGGATATCAATGTTCTCAAGCACTCTTCCGGAGCCAAAAGCCACGGCCAGCAGCGGATCTTCGGCCAGATGCACCGGCATATGGGTCTCCTCGCTGACCAACCGGTCGAGGCCCCGCAGCATCCCCCCGCCACCGGCCATCATAATCCCGCGGTCCATTATGTCGCTGGAAAGCTCGGGGGGAGTCTTTTCAAGCGTATTCCGGATCGCCTCCATAATAGAAGAGATCGGTTCGGACAAGGCTCGGTAGATCTCGTCCGAAGTTACCAAAACGGTCTTGGGAAGACCGGTCACCAGATCACGACCCCGGACCTCTTCCGTCTCACTAATATCCAGTGGATAAGCAGTCCCGATTTTGATCTTGATCTCCTCCGCGGTACGCTCGCCGATCATCAGGTTGTAGTTGCGTTTTATGTGCTGGATGATGGCCTCGTCCATCTCGTCACCCGCCACCCGGATCGAACGGCTGGTGACAATGCCGCCAAGGGAGATTACCGCTACTTCTGTGGTTCCGCCGCCGATGTCCACGATCATGTTTCCGGTCGGTTCGTGCACCGGCAGCCCAGCGCCGATGGCGGCCGCCATCGGTTCCTCAATCAGGTAGGCCTCCCGAGCCCCCGCCTGAAGGGCGGCTTCCCGCACCGCCCGCTCTTCAACAGCCGTCACCCCGGAAGGAACCCCAATCACCACACGCGGACGCACCAGGAAGATCCGGCTGCGCAGGGCCTTGTTGATGAAGTATTTAATCATACTCTGGGTAGTGTCGAAGTCCGCAATGACCCCGTCCCTCATCGGTCTAATGGCCACGATGTTGCCTGGCGTACGGCCGATCATCTGCCTGGCTTCCTCACCGACAGCGAGGATATGCCCGGAATCCCTCTGAATCGCCACCACGGAAGGTTCCCGCAGGACTATTCCCCGGCCCTTAACATATACCAGGGTGTTTGCCGTACCCAGGTCGATACCCATATCCCTGGAGAAAAAGCCGATGCGCATCTTGCTGCTCCTTTCAAACTCAAGGGGCTACTACAGTAGCCCTTCAGCTTTAAAGCTGGTGTATTTATTGTCACCCACAATGATGTGATCCAAAATCTCGATGCCCATAATCTGCCCGGCCTCAACCAACCGTCGGGTCAGCTCGATGTCCTGCCGGCTGGGCGTGGGGTCCCCTGAAGGGTGGTTGTGAACTAACACTAACGCGGCCGCATTCCGCCGGACCGCATTCTTAAAGACTTCACGGGGATGAACACTTGATGAATTAAGAGTTCCTACTGAGACCCGTTCGTGGGCCAAAACCTGGTGCTTTGTGTTCAAAACCAATACGCCGAAATGCTCGCGGTCGAGGTGGCGGAAGTTCTCCATTACCACCGCCGCTGCATCGTCAGGAGTCCGGATTACAGGCCTTCCAACTGCTGGCGCCGCTGCCACACGCCGACCCAGTTCCAGGGCCGCCCTGACCTCGATCGCCTTGGCCGGTCCGATACCCTTCACTTCCTGAAGCTCCTCAATGCCCGCGGCCATCAGACCTCTTATCCCCTCAAACCGGGCCAACAACTGGGCGGCCAGTTCGAGGGCAGTGCTGGTAGGGGTACCGCTGCGCAGCAGAATCGCAATCAACTCCACATCAGTGAGCGCCTCCGGCCCATTCCGCAACATCCGCTCCCGCGGTCGCATCTCCTCCGGCATTTCCTTGATGGTAAACCGGTACTCCACTCCCAACAGTTATCATCTCCTTTGAGCAGCCGACCTATCTACAAAAGGATCAATGCCGAACTCCTTTAACATCAGGGCCACCCGCCTCAGCGGCAGCCCGACCACATTGAAGTAGCAGCCGTTGATCCCCTCGATAAACATACTGCCCAGTCCCTGAACCCCATACGCTCCAGCTTTGTCCATCGGTTCACCGGTAGACACATACCACTCGATAGTAGGCCTGTCCAGCGGAGCGAAATGCACACGGGTGCTTTCGCTTAAAGTCGCATCCCGTCCAGTACTGACGTCCACAAGGGCGACTCCGGTGTAAACCACATGCTCCCGTCCCTGCAGGAACTGGAGCATCGTTATGGCCTCCGAGGCATTAGCCGGTTTGCCTAGCATTCGACCGTCCAAAACCACGATCGTATCGGCTCCCAAAACCACACCGTCTGAAAACGGGCCGGCCACAAACCGAGCCTTAGCCAAGGCCAGCGCCTCGACCTGTTCGGAGGGCGACATCCCGTCCAACAGCGGTTCATCAATATTTCCGGGAATCACGATGAAGTCCAATCCGATGTTACTGAGCAGTTCCCGCCTCCGCGGCGAGGCGGAAGCCAGAACCAACTGATAGTGCATCAAAGATTACAACTTTCTATAAATAAGATACCCCAGTAGAAACCCCAGGATGGTAAGCGGCCCGATAGCCAGCGAAAAACCAAAAGTCAAGGTAAGAAACAGCAGGTTTAGAACCCCGGGCTGTAATCCCACTTCGGTAAAATTCGCCAACAACGGGACAGCCGGACTCAGTATCTGTCCTAAGGCGCTCCCCGCCAGACCGGCAATAGTCATCAGGACGATAAGAATCCAGAGATTCCTTGATTTCGCCATGTTCTGAGCCCCCGCCCTATAATCTACTCCAGTTTAGCATTTAGGGAAAGTAATTGACAAGCGGTCGAACCGGAAACTACTTCAGCATTACTACCATTTCCAATTCTACCGCGGCGTCCAACGGTAAGGCGTTCACACCTACTGCAGACCGGGAGTGCCGGCCCGATTCGCCGAAGATCTCCTGAAGCAACTTGGAGGCCCCGTTAGCCACCTGCGGCTGCTCCGTGAAGCCAGCCAGGCAGTTTACGAATACGGTGATTTTCACCACCTGTTCAACCTGGTCCAAGCTGCCGGCTAGGCTGCGCACCACACCTAAGGCGTTCATTATACAGAGGCGGGCGGCCTCGGCCCCCTCCTGAGCGGTGTAGTCTCCGCCCAGCCGCCCGACAAAGGCCAGCCTGCCGTTTTCAAACGGAAGCTGGCCGGATGTGAAGATGAGCCGCCCGGCCTGGATACCCGGCAGGTAGGATGCTAGCGGTGCGGGGGGTTCGGGGATGATCAGTCCGAGTTCCTTGATACGGGCTTCATAGCTCATAATAATCCTCCCTATTAAGCCTGTGCCCCTCAGTATCTCACGAAAGGGAGATTTAAACAAATGGATGATTTAGAGACCGCCGCAGAGCACCATGGTGACAAAGAAGGCGTAGAAACCGGCACCCATGAGGAATAGAAGCGGCCCGAAGAGGTATCCCCGCCGACGGACGCTGAGAAACAGGATCCAGGCTGAGGTTAGAGCTAGAGCAGCGCTGGCAAAGGCGGCAGGAGTCAGTTCCCAGGCCGTAAAACTGATCCCGATGGCCGGGACAATTGAGCTTTGAAAGACCATAGCCCCGGTGATATTCCCGATGGCGAGGGTGTCCTTGCCCTCCCTGATCCAGATCAGGCTGTTAAACAGCTCGGGCATTTCGGTGGCCACCGGAGCGATCAGTAGGGCAAAAATGAACGGGGCGATTCCAAAGGTTTCGGCAAGGCTGCCGATACCGTGGACAAACACCTTGGCTCCGCCCAGGATCAACATAAACGAAAAGAAGACTTGTAGCAAAATTATGGCCAGCGGTGGGTTTGCCATCCGAGGTACCGCCAGCAGCGGGCCGACATCGTCCCCTTCCCTACATTTCTCACCCTGGCTGAGGGCCAGAGCCACAAAGCCGATGTAGGCTCCAAGGAGCAGCACCACTATTACCGGACGCAGTGCATGCGGCAGGAATGCGGCCCCGATGGCCAGGCTGTAGGCAACTAGGAAGAAGCCTAGGTCACGCCGAACCAGCGTCGGGTCTGGCCGCAGCACTGCTCCGCGTCGCCGGCGGATCAGAAGAAGCGCCATCAGCCCCGCAAGCATGAAGCCTACGGTACTAAGCATAAAAGGAGCGCCCAGGATCGCCCCCACCCCGATATCGTGAGAAGCCTGACCATGTCCCATCAGGATTGCCACCACAGGGATCATTGTCTCCGGAAGGGCCGTACCGATGGCGGCGAGCACGCTGCCCACCGCTCCACGGGCCAGACCCAGCCTGACCCCCAACCATTCTATGCCGTTGGTGAAAAACTTGGCCCCGACCAGGATTACCACCAGGCTGGCAGCCAGGAACAAATAGACCAAACCGACCCCTCCCGCAGGCAAACTTGCTCGCCTAAATCTATGAGCGGCACTGCGGGAAAATGCCTCCCCAGTAGTCAGGAGTCAGGAGTCAGCGGAGTCCGCCGAAGATTACGGCGGTGATAAACCCTCCCAGAAGGTAGCGCCCGTGGCAATCAACACCTTGGGGGAGAGGTGGCCGAACCGGCGGTAATAGAATAGGGCAGCACCGGCCGAGGCCAAAGCCATCCCCGGACACAATGCTGGTTATCATCCGGGAAATTCCTCCTGCTCCGACAATATCCGCTGTTCAATACCCTACAACCGTGTCGGATCTCAATTTGCACTTGGGGAAGCAAGGGATTCCTCGAGAAAGCGGTGTACCGGTTCGGCCAGGGTTTGAATCGGTTCAAAAACCTTCGGCATCGGAACATCCAGGAAGGTGCCGTAGCTCCAGACCATGCCGGCCAGGACCAGCACCCCGAAGACGGCGAGTTCACGATACAACTTGTGCTTCAGCATCCTCGGCACTTCAATGCCAATGATCAACACAAAGACGAGCACGGCGACTGCGATCATTGCTTATCAACCTTCCTGGTGACAGTATCAAACCCCTAGATTCAACGCAACGGCGGTTCAAGGGGCTTGACAATGGTGCCGGTGTCACGTATCCGGCCTTCCACAATCACATCTATGTCGATAGTCGGCAGAAACTCGTCCCGCCACCGTTCCCGGACCTCTTTCCAGCGTGCAGGATCTGCCCGGTGAACGGCAGAGCCCAGGCCGAAAAAGTCGGAACCGGTACGGCGGCTAACCGCTAGGGCACTGTAAATCTGCTCTCTGATTTGGTTGGCCAGGAGTTCCTCAAGCCTTTGCATCACATCCGGTTGGCCAACATCGAGATTGCATTCAATCTGTTCAAGGAACACTTCAAACTCCACCCGAATCTCGGCGGCAATGCGCCCATCTTCCCCCAACCGTGGTATAACTGAGCCCCGGTTGCGCAATTGGCCTACCGTAATCAGACAATCCATTTCCGGTTCAACAAACACAAACCGTCCCTGAAGAGCCTCGCCACGGGCAAACAGCAAACCTTGGGTCTGGCTGCGGTTAAGGAAGCCCACCAGACGGTCGCCGCGAAATACGCCCGTGCCTTCAATTTTGATGTTGTGCAGAGGTTCCGGTGAAGGATCCTGCGGAAGCCTGGTGACCTGCTGAAAGGCCTCGTTTGAAGCCAACGCGATCAGCGGAGCAAAAGGATCGGCTCCCTCGGCCTCCATTTCCCTCAGGAATTCGGTCAGCCGTACCCGCGGGAAATACTGCCCGGGCAAGCGAGCACGCATGATCTGGTCAATTCGGTCTGCTGAGCAAATTGCAATCGGGGCTGGAACGTCCAAAATCACGATAGGGTCATCGACAGCCACAAAGATCCAGACGATTTCTCGCCTAACCTCCCGGTTACGGATCAGATGATCCAACACCTTACTCACGCCATCCCGGGTCAGTGCCTCATCCAACAGCAGAACCCGGGTATGGGCGAGGAAAAGGCGCCGGGGGGTAATGGAGGCGATTTCGTTTCGGGCTTCAGCCAGGGTCCGACCGGACCCCACCACATTGTGGTCTCACTTGGAGGAGATGCTGGCCCCGGGGGTTTCACGCCCTACCTGAGCACCGCCTACCAGCCTGGGATTGGCAAACTGGGCGATCATTTGTACTCTTTCCCCGGGCAGGCTCTTGATAGCGATACCGAGCACGATCCCTAGTTCTTCCACCTCGTCGCGGTCCCAACAACCCGCCGTCATGAAAACAATAGTGAGTAGTACAGCCGCCGCCATTAAACACCGTTTGTGATACATTACCGTTCACCCCCTTGCCTGAATCGCTCCTGCGGGGGCTCAGGTTTCAGCCCCCGGGCCATCCGCCTGCGTCCCGATTTAAAGAGCTGGCTCGGCCGCTTCTCCATCGTCCACATACCCCAACGTACAAACGTGTCCTTCCAGTCGGTAAGATTGGCCGGTACGACCGGAGACATGAAAGGCACCCCGAAAGACCGCAGACCGGCCAAATGGATCAGAATTGCCAGAACTCCTACGGCTACCCCGAACAGGCCCAGGGTTGTGCCCAATAGGGTAATCGGGAACCGCAGGAAACGCATAGCAAGACCCATACTGAAAATCGGCGAGATGAAGGACGCGATTCCGGTAACCGCCACCACAATGATCAGCAGCGGGGAGACCAGGCTGGCCTGTACTGCAGCTTGGCCGATAATCAGAGCCCCAACGATGCTTACCGCCTGTCCGAAAGGACGCGGCAGGCGGATACCGGCCTCACGCAGCGCTTCGAAAAGGAACTCCATGATCAGCAGTTCAACGATTGACGGAAAAGGCACCCCTTCGCGAGCGCTGGCAATGGAAAGTATCAGTTCCGTGGGCAGCATTTCCTGGTGAAAGGTGGTGATCGCAATATAGACGGCCGGCAAAAATAATGACGTCCCAAGGGCGAGATACCTTACCATCCTAATTATCGTTCCATACGGGAAACCAACGTAGTAGTCCTCTGGTGAAGAGACCATCGAAGTAAATTCGGTCGGTACAACCAGCACAAACGGGGTGTTGGAAACCATGATCGCCACCCGCCCTTCCAACACCCCTGCGGCGACTCGGTCGGGACGCTCGGTGGAGAGGAGCAGCGGAAAGGGAGATAACGGATCGTCCTTGGTGAGTTCCTCGATGTAGCCTGATTCCAGAACAGCATCGACATCCAGACGCCGCAGTCGTGATTTCACCTCATGCACCAGGGACGGAGCGGCAAGCCCACGGATGTACACGACGCCCACAACGGTCGAGGTCACTCGGCCCAGATTGAGACTCTCTGCCACCAGGTGCGGACTGCGGATGCGCTGCCGGATCAGCGCCAGGTTCAGGTATTCATCCTCGGTGAAGCCGTCCTGCGGCCCGCGGACGGAAGATTCCGTCTGTGGTATGTCCACCTGGCGCCTAACGTACTTCCGGACGTCGACCGACAGAGCCCGGTCCACCCCGTCCACCAGCAGACCGACTTGTCCAGTTGACACCGCTTCGAGCAAACCCCGTAGGTCGTGCTGTTCGGCGACAGCCGCGGCCTCCAGTATGGATTCAACGATGCCCCCCATAACGTCTTGCCCGGGCTCCCCGGGCTCGAAAGAAGCAAAGTGGGCCAACGGTTCCAGGATGGTCTCACTAACTTCTACGGTGTCCACGATCTCTTCCAGGAAAAAGACGGCAGCCCTGCGACCGCCCGCAGCACGGATACGCACGCGGCGCAGGATAAAGTCGAAGTTGTCCCCCATCAGCGTCTGAATAAGGCCGACATTCTCATCGAGTACCGGTGAGAAGGCAACCTGGGGGATGTCCGGAAGCGGATCGGAACCGCCGCTTCTTTGCACCGCAGTGTCTCCCCGATAAGCATCTATATAACGTAGCAGGTTATCCATCTGATCCGTATCTCTGGATTTCAATAGCCACTAGTCCCCTATCAATTAGATCTAGACTATCAGCGTTCTGTTAAGCTTTGCCGTCCAGTTCTTTCCGTCTAAGCATGGCAACTACAAACAGGAACAAGGTCACTCCGTAGGCCACCGAACCGATTACCAGGGGTACGGTCTGCCCCGTAAACAAAGCAAACTCGGAAAAACTATCCCAAGACTGTACAGACAGAACGGTAAAGAACGTGGCCAAGGGTACAATTATCGGCCGATAAGAACGAAGGTTAAACCACTGGCTCAAAGCCAGCACCCCTACATAAAAGAACGCCCCCAGCTTCATCAGCATGGCTCCCACCCACAGAGCCATGAAGAGGGCATCCTGCCGCTGAAAAAACTCCAGCCCGGCAAACTCGATTCGGCGGACGACGGCAAACGAGGCGAAGTGGAAAGTAGCCGTTTCGCTGGATCCCAGGATTCCGATGGTTCCCACTGTAATGATCATAAGCGACAGGAAGACAATCGTGACGGCGGCTATATTCGCCTTTATCGCCTTACCCTTGTCCTGCAAAAAGGGCACCAGCATCATGATCACTACCGCTTCTGCAAACCAGGCTGCAGGCGGGATCGCACTAAACACTACCGGGCCAATGCCTTCCCCCAGAAAAGGCAGAAACGCCTGAGGCCGCAGATCTTTGATCACTACAACCAGAAAAAACAGGATCGAGAACAAAAACAGTAAGATAATGATGTCGTTTACCCGGGCCAGCACTTCCAGACCCTTGTATACCACGTACACCGCCAGCCCGGTAAGCAGTCCGACAAACACGATATTCGGTGTACGGTCGTAGAAGAGGTTGGTCATCAGTTCCGCAAACTCCCGCTGGACCACAATCGTGATAAAGAAGAAGTACCCGATAAAGACCAGGCCCACAATCTTCCCCAAGACCGGGCCCAGCAAGCTGGGCGCAAATTGAATCACCGTTTTGTCCGGAAAGCGCAGGGCCAGAGAAGCTGCGACATACGCTATCCCCAAGCCGAGCACAAAGGCGATCACGGGTGACAGCCAGGCATTCTCCGCAGCGCGTTCGGCTGTCAGCGAAGGCAGCACCAAGATCGCCGTCGGTAGAATAATGGCAATAATGAAATTCATGGCCTGGTAGGAGGAAATCCGGCCTTCTTCCCGCAAAATGGTTGTGCACTTCCCTACCTGGTATTTTTGTTAGCCTTTACTCGGTGGGGATGAATTATGAAAGGTTGGGAAACCTAGGGATCGAAGTGATCTTGTGCGTAGTGAGGGTTTATGGGGGAACTGACCGTCAAACTGATTATCCTGGTTCTGCTGATAGTTGGCACATTGGGTGCCGGAGGGTTTCTGGCCTGGGCGCATGCCCGGCTGATGCGGGAACAGGAAGGATCCGGTCCCACCCCGGTGGAGCAAAGCAACCGGAGGGACAGACTTCAAAGGTTCAAAGATGGTCACTGACTTTGTTAAGTTAGTGTCCTGGCCCTTAACTTAATTAGTGGGCGGAGGGCGCCGAGCAGGTAGATGGAGCCGGTGATCAGAAGCAGGCCGGAATGGGCTTGAGCCAGGGAGAGGGCCTTGGCCAAAGCGGATTCGTTGTCCTCTACTTCGTACACCGATGGGCAAAAGCGCCGGGCTATTTCGGCGACGGTGCGCCATTCTCCGGCCCTTGCCGTCGGCGGCCTGGTAACGACGGTGTACCGCGCCAGGGGTGCCAGTTCGGCCACCATCCGCTCCCGGTCTTTGTCTGCCAGGATGCCGATGAGCAGCGTCATTGGTTTGTTTTCGAAAAGCGCCTCCATAGTGCGAAGCAGGGCTTGGGCGGCGGCGGCGTTGTGGGCGGCGTCAAGCACCACTGTCAGCCCTTCCTTCTCGACAACCTCAAAACGGCCGGGCCAGCGGGTGCCGGCCAGCCCCTCTCTGATCGACTGTTTATCGACCTTTAGGCTTTTGGGAAGCAGTTCTGCAACAGCTACCGCGCAGGCGGTGTTCACCGCCTGATGGGTGCCAGCGAGAGGCACCCACAATTCCGGGTATACCGACCGGATGCCGCTGACGGTCACCTTCTGACCGGCGGTTCCGGCCTGTCCCGCCAGAGAGTGCACGTCCCGACCGACACGTACGAGCTGGCTCCCCCTCTTCCGGCACGTTTCCTCGATGACATCCAGTGCCTCACCCTCGGCAGCGGTCACCACTGGCACGCCCGGCTTGATAATCCCCGCTTTCTCAACAGCAATAGCTCCGAGAGTGTCACCGAGATAATCCATGTGGTCGTACGACACATTGGTTATCACCGAGACCAGCGGAGTAACGACGTTAGTAGCGTCCAGCCGCCCGCCAAGACCCACTTCGAGGACGGCGACATCCACCTGTTCCTCCATAAACAAGCGCAGGGCCAGTACGGTGTGCATCTCAAACTCGGTGGGTTGTTCATCTTCCGCTGCGCTGTCCAGTGCCTGTCGTGAAGCGGTGATCAGCCCGGCTAAACGCTCGGGCTTTACGGGCACACCGTTGATACAAAAGCGCTCGGGGTAATCGGTGAGGTGCGGTGAAGTGAAAGTGCCCACGCGACAACCGGCGGCCACCAGGATGGCGGTGAGCATGGCTGTCACCGAACCCTTGCCGTTGGTTCCGCCGACGTGAACACAGGGCATTCCACGGTGGGGATTGTCTAAACGACCAAGAAGGCGTTGCACCCGTTCCAGCCCCAGGCGCGAACCGGGGGCGGCAATGGAACGCATGTACTCCAGGGCTTCAACGTAATTCATTGTTTTACTTGGACAGCAGGGTAAGGCGGTTTTGCAGGGCCTCCCGCTTAAGTGTGTACTCGGCTTCCTTTTCCCGCTCCTTGGCCACTACGGCGTTTGGTGCCTTGCCCATAAAGCCCGGATTGTTGAGTTTACCCTGTACTCGGGACACTTCCTTGTTGACGGTCTCCAGTTCCTTCCTCAGGCGTGCGGTCTCTTTAGCTAAATCAATCAGGCCGGCCAACGGGACGAAGATCTCCATCCCCCGCACCACAGCATGAGCAGCCAGTTCCGGGTCCGCGTCGAGCGCCTCCACAACCTGAGTGTAGGCCGTAGCCAGAGTGTCCACGTACTCCTTCCACATCGTAAGATAGGTGCGCTCATTAATATCCGGAGCGACAATGAGCACTTCGGCCTTTTTCCCGGGAGGGACGTTCATCTCACTCCGCAGGTGCCGGATCGCCCGCACGGTCTGGATGGTGATGCTCATCTGCTCCTCGGAGACCGGATTGCGCCAACCCGCCTGCGGCTCGGGCCAGGAGGCCTGCATAATGCTCTCCGTCCTCGACGGCAGGTGCTGCCAGAGGGCCTCGGTAATGTACGGCATGAAGGGATGCAGGTACCGCAGGATATGGTCCAAAACCGTAAGCAACATCCTCTGGGCCTGGGCGCGTTCTTCTGGAGTACCCCGGAACAAGACCGGCTTGGCGAGTTCGATATACCAGTCACAGAATTCATCCCAAATAAACTCGTACAGCGTCCGCGCCGCTTCCCCTAGTTCGTAGTCCTCAAGGTAGCGATCCACCTGCTCTCCCGTAGCGGCGAGACGGCTGAGAATCCACTCATCGGCCAGGGTTGACGGGGTCAGGTTGACGGCTCCGTTGCGATATCCATCCAGGTTCATCAGCACAAAACGGGAGGCGTTCCACAGCTTGTTTGCAAAGTTTCGGGCCCCCTCCAGCTTCTCAAAGTGGAAACGGATATCGTTGCCGGGGGTGTTACCGGTCACCAGCATGAAACGCAGGCTGTCGGCCCCGTATTGCTCAATGACTTCGATCGGATCGACCCCGTTGCCCAAGGACTTCGACATCTTGCGGCCCAGGGAGTCCAGCACCAGCCCGTGGATGAAGACCTCCTTAAACGGTTCCTGTTTCATGAACTTCAGCCCGGTGAAAATCATGCGGGCCACCCAGAAGAAGATGATATCCCGTCCGGTAACCAGTACAGTGGTCGGGTAGAAGTGTCTCAAGTCCGGCGTGTTCTGGGGCCAACCCAAAGTGGAGAACGGCCAGAGGGCCGAGGAGAACCAGGTATCCAGGACATCGGGGTCCTGTTCCAGTTCACCACCGCACTCGGAACAGGCGGCAGGCGGTTCCTTGGAGGCGATGACGCTGTCACACTCGGTACAATACCAGACCGGAATCCGGTGTCCCCACCAGAGCTGCCGGGAAATACACCAGTCCCGAATGTTCTCAAGCCAGTTCAAATAGACCTTGGTAAAGCGTTCCGGCACAAACCGAATGGTGCCGTCCTTCACGGCGGCGATGGCCGGCTCGGCCAAAGGCTTCATCCGGACAAACCACTGCTTGGAGAGCATCGGCTCCACCACCGTTTGACACCGGTAGCAGTGACCCACCGCGTGCTCGAGATCCTCGACCTTGACCAGCAGTCCCTGGTCGGCCAAGTCACGGAGCACCTGCTTACGGCAGGCCATCCGGTCCAAGCCCAGGTATTCCCCCGCTTCAGCCTTCATTAGCCCCTTGTCGTCGATGGCCTGAATTTGGGGCAAATCGTGACGCCGACCGATCTCAAAGTCGTTGGGGTCGTGAGCCGGGGTGATTTTCAGGGCACCAGTACCGAATTCTCTTTCCACGTACGTGTCGGCGATAACCGGTATCTCCCGCTTAGCCAGAGGCAGGATCACGGTCCGGCCGATCAGGTGCTGGTAGCGGTCGTCCTCGGGATGCACCGCCACCGCCGTGTCGCCGAACATCGTCTCCGGACGGGTGGTGGCAATAACCAGATAATCGTTGCTGTCCTTCACAGGGTACTTAATGTGATACAGGTGTGCCGGCACGTCGACGTGTTCGACCTCGATATCCGAGATGGTCGTACCACACCGGGGACACCAGTTCACGATGTAGTTGTCCCGGTAAATCAGGCCTTCCTCATAGAGCCGGATGAAATCCTCACGCACTGCCTCTGAACAGCCTTCGTCCATGGTGAAACGCTCACGGTCCCAATCACAGGACGCCCCAATCCGTCTCAGTTGGGTGGTGATGCGGTTGCCGTACTGGTGTTTCCAGTCCCAGACCCGCTCCAGAAATTTTTCCCGGCCGAGGTCATACTTGGATAATCCTTCCTGAGCCAACTGGGCCTCAACCTTGGCCTGAGTGGCGATACCGGCATGGTCGGTACCAGGGAGCCACAGGGCATTGTAGCCTTGCATGCGACGCCAGCGGGTCAAAACGTCCTGCAGGGTGTTGTCCAGGGCATGTCCCATGTGAAGTTCGCCGGTTACGTTGGGGGGCGGCATTACGATGCAGAACGGCTCCCGGCTGGTGTCTACCGGAGCCGCAAAGTACTTCTTTTCTTCCCAGACTCGGTACAGATCCTGTTCGACAGCTTGTGGATCGTAAGCAGATGGAATGGTTGTCTTAGACAAGAAACGCTTCCCCCCAAAAAAGTTAAAACGTAAAGGATGACCCTTAAATCTTAATCAGTGACCCTCGATATTGTCAATAAACCCCGGAGTGTATGCCTATAATCTTACCATTTAAGCATAATTTTCCTCCCTGACCCGTATTTATCTCTACAAAAAGGACAAAACGGGGGCACGAGGATGAAGCGCATAATCGTCTGGCTCGGAATCATCTGTGTTTTCGCGGCGGGCGGTGCCGGACTGTGGTATGTCACTCACCCGAAGCCGGAGATCCAAGAACGTCTGGTGGTGCTGGAAACTGCACGCGAAATCGCCTATCTGCCGCACTATGTCGCCGCTGCCAAAGGATACTTCCGGGACGCCCGCCTGGATGTCGTCCTCGGAACGGCTCCGAAAGGGATTCTATCCGTTGAGGATGCGGAACGTGCCGATATCATCCTCACTCCCTTCGACCGCATCATCGGCAGCAAGGCGGTGGCCTTTGCCGGACTGACCGCTACCGAACCGGGACTGCTGGTAACCCGCGAGAAGACGTCACCTTTCGCCTGGACGGATATTTCCGGCAAGACCGTAGTCGGAGAACACCCGGAGGGTACCGGGCAAGTGGCTATGGAACAGATCCTGCGTTCCCACGAGATGATCTCACAGTGGCAGTACATATCCATCCAGCATTTACCGACCCATCTACGTCTCGGTACCTACCTCTCCGGAACCGGAGAATTCATCATTATCACGGACCCGGAAGCCAGCCGCTTAGAGAAGGCGGGCCAAGGGTACATTGCCTCTGATCTGACCGCTGCCGGTCAGATGCCTTCCCGAGTAGCAGCCACAACGTCGTCCAAAGTGTCCCGGAACCACGAAGCTCTGATCCGTTATTCGGCAGCCCTGGCCCGAGCGCAAGTCTGGATTGCCCAGCACAGCGAAGAAGAGGTAGCCGTGGCTGCCTCGGCATTCTTCCCCTGGGTCGACTACCATACAATGGTGGAGATGACCGGCCGAGCTAAAGAAACAAAGCTCTGGGCGCCGAACCCCGTGATCGCGCCTACATCCTTCGACCACCTGCAGGACTTGATGATCCAGGCCGGGGAATTACCGCAGAAGATCCCGTTCACTAAGGCTGTGGCCTCGGACTTGGCGGACCAAGCGCTCCGACAAATCGCTGAACAAGACGCTGAACAGAAAAAAGAGTAACGGCTACATACAGGCCCACACGACAAAGCCCCCTCTAGAGGGGGCTTAACCATCGAAAGTGATCATCTAATCCTAGCGGGCGTGTACAATGATCGCCTTGGGTGCAGAAGTCACGTCGGAAACTTTCATCACCGTCTCATCGGGGGACCAGCCCAGAACAATCCGAATGCCGTCGTGATGGTCGATCTTGTTTAAATCGATTTTCAAACTGCGCTCCCCACCCGGTCCGTGATGAATAAACACAATCTGAAAGGAAGAATCACGGTAGACCCTAAAGTAGGACTTATTGATCTGCTTCTCCAGCAGGACTGCCTCCGGTATCTCACTGTTAAACAGGGACTTCTTTCTTGTTTCCCAGACCGCACCACCCTTAATCTCGTTGAACTCATCGATGAGGTTACTCAGTGGCACTACGGTCACTCCTTCCGATACATAAGAGTTGACAAGCTTCAATCAAAAGAAAAAAAGAGGACGAATGTGAAATTCGCCCTCAAACCGCTTCATTCCTGCAAACAGGAACAATTCTAGACAAATTGTTTCGTTATCTTACTGACTAGGGATCGTGTTCACCATATCGGGGTAACTGCGCTCTGACTGAATGATCAACGGATCAACAGCGACTATTTCGCTAGATTCATCCTTCACCAAAGCCGCCTCCAGCACCTCGTCCATATGCTCAACCAAGATAAACTCCAGCTGATTCTTGACATTGACCGGAATCTCCTCAAGATCCTTGCGGTTGGCGTCTGGGACAATGATCGTTTTAATCCCGGCACGGTGCGCCGCTAAAACCTTCTCCTTAAGACCACCGATTGGCAGTACCCGGCCACGCAGGGTAATCTCACCGGTCATGGCCACATCGTGACGCACCATCCGCCCACTCAGAGCTGAAGCTAGGGCGGTAGCGATCGTGATGCCGGCCGAGGGGCCATCCTTTGGGGTCGCCCCCTCTGGAACGTGGATGTGGATGTCTACTTTCTCGTTGAAAGAAGCATCGATCCCCAGTGTGGCAGCCCGGGAACGGACGTAGCTGTAACCGGCCTGCGCCGATTCCCGCATCACTTCGCCCAGCTTACCGGTCAGGACCAAGCCACCTTTACCCTTACACACCGTTACCTCAATAGCCAGGGTATCACCCCCGACTTCAGTCCAAGCCAGACCGGTGGCCACCCCTACCTGATCGGCTAGTTCGGCGACCCCGTAGCGGTAGCGCGGAATGCCGAGGTACTGTTCAATGTTGCGCATGGTGACCCGCACCCGTTTGGCCTTCTTGGCCACGATTTCCTTGGCCGTCTTCCGGCACAAAGCCGCAATCTGACGCTCCAGGTTACGAACCCCTGCCTCCCGGGTGTATTCCCGGATGATGCGACGCACGGCGTTCTCCGAGATGGACAGGGTCTTTGCGGTCAGTCCGTGTTCCTTGAGCTGCTTCGGAATCAGGTGGCGAATCGCGATCTCCGCCTTTTCCTCCTCGGTGTAACCCGAGATGTAGATGACTTCCATCCGGTCCAGAAGCGGCCGTGGAATGCTGTAATTGACGTTGGCCGTGGTGATGAACATCACGTTGGACAGGTCAAAGGGCATTTCAATGTAGTGGTCGCTAAACGCATTGTTCTGCTCAGGATCGAGCACTTCCAGCAACGCCGAGGACGGATCGCCCCGAAAATCCATACTCATCTTATCGATTTCGTCCAGAAGGAATACGGGGTTCTTTGAACCTGCGGTACGCATCCCCTGAATCACGCGCCCCGGCAGGGCCCCGACATAGGTCCGGCGATGGCCGCGGATCTCAGCCTCATCGCGCACACCGCCGAGGGAAATCCGGACAAACTTGCGCTCCAGAGCCCGTGCCACCGACTTGCCCAGCGAGGTCTTACCCACGCCCGGAGGGCCGACGAAGCAAAGGATGGGGCCTTTCATCTTCTTGGAAAGCTTACGGATCGCCAGGTACTCCAGGATCCGCTCCTTAACCTTTTCCAGACCATAGTGGTCTTCGTCCAGAATAATCTGGGCGGCGTTAATGTCCAGGCGGTCCCGGGTACTTTTGATCCAAGGCAGAGCAACCAGCCAGTCCAGATAGTTGCGTACCACCGTAGCCTCGGCGGCCATCGGGGGCATTTTCTCCAGGCGCTCCACCTCTTTGATCGCCTTCTCCTCGACCTCCTTGGGAAGCTTCAGAGTAGCGATCTTCTCGCGGTATTCCTCGCCCTCAGCGACCCGTTCGTCTTTTTCGCCCAGTTCGCGCTGAATGGCCTTAATCTGCTCGCGCAAATAATACTCTTTCTGGGTCTTCTCCATCTGCTTGCGCACCCGGGCGTTGATCCGGCGCTCCAACTCCACGATCTCCAGTTCACGGGCCAAAATCCCGCAGAGGTGCTCGAGGCGTTCATCGATTTCGACGCATTCCATAATACTCTGCTTATCTTCAATACGCAGGGGCAGATGAGAGGCGACGATGTCGGCCAGGCGGCCCGGCTCGTCGATGTTAACGACGGAAACCACCGTCTCCGGCGGAACACGCTTGGATAGCTTGACGTACTGCTCAAACTGCTGGATGAGGGTGCGCATCAGCGCCTCCAACTCGGTAGTCTTATCAAAGACCTCCGAGTACTGTTCAATCTCCACGTTGAAATAGGGGTCTTCCTGAACATAACTGATAGTTCTGGCCCGGGCGACGCCCTCCACCAGAACGCGGATCGTGCCGCCGGGGAGTTTAAGCAACTGCTTAATCTCGGCAACCGTTCCGACTTCGTAGATATCCTCGACCTCCGGACTGTCAGTCTGCGCCTCTTTCTGAGTGGCCAGGAAAATAAAACGATCCTGACTCATCGCTTCTTCTATCGCTTTAACCGACTTCTCGCGGCCAACATCGAGATGGATGACCATATATGGAAAGACGAGAATCCCCCGCAGGGGCAACAAGGGTAACACTTTTTCAGTGGTATCCAATTGCCGCACCTCCTTAACTAACTATACTCCAAAACACCGACAATGTTAAAAGGCAATTACCACTCCTCAGTCTAGCACGGTGCCGCAAAGCGCTACCATCGCCAATACTTGTAACCTTACGCCCAAAAAACCCAGGAAATGCGGGATTTGGACGGAGTTGACCCAAACCCTCAGATCAGTATAGCAGACCCCCATACCCAGAGTCCAATTGCCCCCCCCAACCACCCCGGTGGGGCAAAAATGAAGGGTTTCCCTCTTCTATTCTACGGGAAACCCTTCGCCTGCTCACCCTATGGTAATAATTACCGGTGCTTAGACCACAGATACCGTGGTCGGATTGGAACCGGTCACGTACTGTTTCCTTGACGGTACAGTCTGAAGCAAGGCCCCAGTCAGAACCTCGTGCAGGCTCTTCACCGGAACGATCTCGATGCCTTCAACATCCTTAAACAATTGCTGATAGTTCTCGTGCGGAATGAACACCTTCTTTACGCCCGCCTTGCAGGCGGCCTGAACCTTAGCCACGACACCACCGACCGGCTTTACCCCCCCCCGAATAGCTACCTCACCGGTCATCGCCACTTCGTTCGATACCGGAATGTTGTAGGCGGCCGAGTACACGGCAGTGGCGATGGCCACCCCGGCCGAAGGACCGTCAACCGGAGCGCCGCCGGGAAAGTTGATATGAATATCGTAATGATCCGCCTCAAACCCCACTATGTGGTTGAGCGCAGTGAGCACGTTCTCCACGGAACAGCGGGCCAGACTCTTGCGCTTGATCACGCGGGCTCCCCCGCCAAGCTGCTCCTCGTCCACCACACCGGTTACCCGCACCATCCCGCGCCGTTTCTTCACCGGAGTGGCGGTGGCCTCGACCTCGCTGACGATTCCGGCACTCGGGCCGTACACAGCTAAGCCGTTGACCCGGCCGACCATCGGGGCCTCCGGAATCTTCTTCTCCGGGCGGGGGTTATACTGACCGCTCTGGACCACCCATTCCACATCCGCCACCCGGATCTCGTTGCGCCCTTCAGTAACAGCCAGGCCGGCCGCCAGCTGGATAATGTTTACCGCCTCACGGCCGTTCGTGGCGTACTTCTTGACTACATCCAAGACCCCGTCCAAAAGCTCCGTTTGAATCTTGCTGGCGGCATTCGCCGCAATCTTTTCAACCTCATCCGGATCCAACAGCCGGAAGAAAATCTCCATACACCGGGAACGAATGGCTGGGGATATCTCATCGGGGAGGCGGGTCGTGGCGCCGACCAGGCGGAAGTCGGCAGGCAGACCGTTCTGAAAGATGTCATGGATATGGCTCGGAACATTGGGGTCGTCCGAATTATAGTAGGCACTCTCCAGAAAGACCTTACGATCCTCCAGTACCTTAAGCAATTTGTTCATCTGCACCGGGTGCAACTCACCGATTTCATCAATGAAAAGCATCCCGCCGTGCGCCTTGGTTACCGCACCTGGTTTAGGTTGGGGCACACCGGCCATGCCCATAGGACCGGCACCCTGGTAGATCGGGTCGTGTACCGAGCCGATCAGAGGGTCAGCAATACCCCGCTCGTCAAAGCGGGCGGTACAGGCATCGATCTCAATGAATTTCGCCTCTAATTTGAAAGGTGAATAGCTGTTCTTCTTCGCTTCCTCAAGCACCAATCGGGCCGCGGCGGTCTTGCCCACACCCGGAGGGCCGTACACAATCACGTGCTGCGGATTAGGACCGCACAGGGCGGCGCTCAGCGATTTCAGCCCCTCCGACTGTCCGATAATCTCCGAAAAGTGGGTAGGCCTGGTTTTTTCAGACAGGGGTTCGGACAGGGATATGGACCGCATCTGCCGCAGCTTGTCTATTTCACGCCGGGACTCGCGATCCACCGCCACTTTGCTGCCCTTCTGCTGCTTTAACAGGTTCCAAAAGTAGAGCCCGATAATGACGCCGAAGAACACCTGCACAAAGATGATGATGCTCCCCATCCCGGGACCAAATTCGCCCAACACGCAATACCTCCCAAAAGACAGGTTTTACCTCTAGTATTACAACTTTCAGCAGGTTTATAACGCAGGGCTGGTTTTGCACCGGCGGCATGGAAAAAGCCGCCGTGTAAAACGGCGGCTTTGCTATCAGTTGTTTTGTATTCTGAGCCTAGACGAGGCCTTCCTTCTTTTTCTTCCGCTCCACCGTGATAATCATCGGCATTTCCCGCTTCACCACGGTCTCTTCGGAAATGGTGCACTTAGCCACGTCACCCCGCGACGGGATGTCGTACATCACGTTGAGCATGATTTCCTCCAGGATTGCTCTAAGACCCCGTGCGCCAGTGTTGCGGCGGATCGCTTCGGTGGCGATGCACTTGAGCGACGCTTCCTGAAACTCCAGCGCCACCCCGTCCAACTCAAACAACTTCTCATACTGCTTGACCAGGGCGTTGCGCGGTTCGGTCAGAATGCGTACCAGGTCTTCCTCGCTCAGCGGCTCCAGGGTCACAATCACCGGCAGACGGCCCACAAACTCAGGAATTAAGCCGAACTTAAGGAGATCCTGGGGCAGGATGTTGCGCAGAATCTCGCCCAGCTTGCGCTCGCGCTTTGTCAGCAGTTCCGCACCAAAACCCATCGTCTTTGTAGCCACGCGACTCTGGATGATTTTGTCGATACCTTCAAACGCGCCGCCAACAATGAACAGGATGTTGGTGGTGTCCAACTGGATAAACTCCTGGTGGGGATGCTTCCGTCCGCCCTGCGGCGGTACGCTAGCCACCGTACCCTCCAAAATCTTCAGGAGCGCCTGCTGCACGCCTTCACCCGACACGTCACGGGTGATCGACGGATTTTCGGACTTGCGGGCGATCTTATCGACCTCGTCGATGTATACAATACCCTTTTCAGCCTTCTCCACATCGTAGTCGGCAGCCTGGATCAGCTTGAGCAGAATGTTCTCGACGTCTTCACCAACGTAACCGGCTTCGGTGAGCGAGGTGGCGTCCGCAATGGCGAAAGGCACGTTCAGGAAACGAGCCAATGTCTGAGCCAACAGCGTCTTACCCGAACCAGTCGGTCCGAGCATCACGATGTTACTCTTCTGGAGTTCGACGTCCTCGATCTTTCCGCCGAGATTAATACGCTTATAGTGGTTGTATATCGCTACGGACAAGATTTTCTTGGCGTACTGCTGACCAATAACGTACTGGTCGAGATACTCCTTGATTTCAACGGGCTTCGGGATATCGCGCAGTTCAAGACCAAGATCGTCGGTAAGTTCCTCTTCAATAATCTCGTTGCACAACTCAATGCATTCGTCGCAAATATAGACACCCGGACCGGCCACCAGTTTCTTTACCTGATCCTGCAGCTTACCACAGAAGGAGCATTTCAACTGGCCTTTTTCGTTAAACATCTAAACCACCTCTTTTACTTGGCCTTCTTCCTGACCGTGATCACCTCATCAATAATACCATATTCCTTTGCTCGTTGCGCAGACATAAAGAAATCACGCTCGGTGTCTTGTTCCACTGTTTCCAGCGGCTGGCCGGTGTGCTTAGCCAGTAATTCATTTAAGATGCCCCGAGTACGTAAAATTTCCCGAGCATGGATATCGATGTCAGTGGCCTGGCCCTGGATGCCGCCGAGCGGCTGATGAATCAGAATACGGGTGTAGGGGAGTGAATAACGTTTGCCCTTGGCCCCTGCCGCCAGCAAAAAGGCACCCATGCTGGCCGCCTGCCCCAGGCAAATAGTTGATACGTCAGGACGGATGTACTGCATCGTGTCGTAAATGGCCATTCCGGCCGTGACTACTCCACCGGGGGAGTTGATGTAGAAGTGGATATCTTTATCCGGGTCTTCCGCTTCCAAGAAGAGTAGCTGGGCAATCACCAGATTGGAGATGTGGTCATCGATCGCGCCACCGATAAACACAATGCGATCCTTAAGTAGCCGGGAATATATGTCGTAGGCTCTCTCACCACGCGCCGTCTGTTCAACGACGATCGGTACCAAACCACTCACAAGTGAACCCTCCTTCTCTGCCTTTAAGCTCCTATTGATAGTTTATTCCTGGGGGCTGGGTTTTCCTTCCACCAACTCAGCTTTTTCTAAAAGAAGGTCGATGACCTTGTTCCGGACGATGCCCGCTTTGATAGAGTCTAATTCCCCACTCTTTTCAATCATCTCGCGCAGCTTGCCGGAATCTTCCCTGTAGAACTTGGAAAGGCGTTCGAGTTCGGCGCTGAGTTCATCATCGGAAACCTCAAAGCCCTCCGCCTTGGCGATGCTTTCCAGCACAATATCACGCTTAAGCGCTTTGACAGCTTCGGGTCGCAGTTCCTCACGCACGGACTCCTCAGTACTTTTGGTTAGCTCGAAATAGTGTTCGGGCTGCATGCCCTGTTCCGCCACCGAGCGCATAAAAGTATTATACATCTGCTCCACCTGGTTGCTGACCATCGAATCGGGCACTTCCACGGTAGCGTTTTCCACCGCCTGATCCACAACCGCGTTACGTAGATCCGCCTCGGCCTTCTTTTCGGCCGCGGTCTGAAGCTTCACCCGAAGATCGGCTCTAAGCTCATCCACGGTGTCAAATTCACTGACGTCCTTGGCAAACTCGTCGTCCAGAGGGGCCAGTTCCTTGCGCTTGATACCCTTAACCGTGACCTTGATGAGTCCTTCCTTACCGGCCACACGCGTGTCGGCATATTCCTCCGGCAGGGGCATTGGGAATTCGTTACTTTCTCCAATGGCCATCCCGACCAGTCCCTTATCCATTTCCTCGGCCAGAAAACCACGCCCGACCTCGACCTGACGGTCGGTAGCAATACCACCCTCAAACGGTTCTCCGTCGACTGTACCCTCATAGTCAATGGTGACGAGGTCGCCTTCTTCAACCGCACCCTCTTCCAGGGTTAGCAACTTGGCGTACCGGGTTTGGAGTTTTTTCAGTTCCTCGTCGACGGCCTCATCGGAAATCTCGGGCTCTGTCTTCTCCAGCTTTAGACCCGTGTACTCACCCAGTTCTGCTTCGGGTTTGACCTCCACCCGTAGCTTCAGGATGAGCGGCTTCCCTTCTTCAAGCTGCACGACCTCCACGTTTGGCTGCGCTATCGGTTCGATTCCGGTCTCTTTGATGGCCTCTAGGTAACACTCTGTACCCAGTGACTCCATCGCCTCTTCGTAAAGTGGTGCCTTGCCGTAGGTTCTTTCAAAGATTACCCGCGGGACTTTTCCCCTGCGAAAGCCGGGGACGGTAGCATTTTTGGAAAGCTTCCGGAAGGCCATGTCAAGGGCCTTGGCCAAACGGTCAGCCTCCACCTCAATATTCATTTCGACAGTGCTTTTTTCCACTCTTTCGGCAGTGACCTTCATGTAATAGTCCTCCTCTGTATCTTGAACAATATGTTAAATTCCAGAATACCTTTCCTTAAAAGTATATATAACCAATTATGCAGGGACAATCTGCAAACAGAAAACAATACACCAGGGATGCCCCTGATCACCAGACCATATTATAGCATGCGCACAAAAACCCGGCAAGCCAACCGCACCAAGATTTCCTTTTCAAAGGCAATCGTGGTAAGATTGACCGATACTTTGCAGAAACAGACTGTTAGAGACGGGTGATGAAGTGCCTTTTAAGGAAGGTGACCTCGTGGTCTTTCTGGACCACCAGGATCGTAGTTTTCGCAAAGTCCTTAAGGAGCACGGGCGACTGCAGACCCACCGGGGTTTTATCGATCACCGAGACCTGTTTGGTAAAGAAAGTGGTTCCGCTGTCCGCACCTCCAAGGACAAGGAATTCTATGTCTTCTACCCCACCCTGGTGGACTACACGATGAACATGCCGCGCATGAGCGGCATCGTCTACCCCAAAGACGCCGCCTACATGTTAATGTGGGGGGACATTTTCCCCGGTGCCAGAGTGGTCACTGGCGGCGTGGGTAGCGGCGCGCTGATCCTGGCTCTGACCAGACAGGTTGGAACAACGGGCTGTGTTTTCGGGTATGATGTACGCCAGGATATGCTCGACCATGCGGCCCAGAACGTCTCCGAACTGTTCGGCGAAGTTCCGCCCCAGCTTACCCTAAAGATCGGCAACCTGTACCGTGAAATCGAAGAAGACAGCATCGACACGGTCATGCTCGATGTTCCGGAACCCTGGGAGGTAGTCAGGCCGGCCGCGAAGGTGATGAAGCCCGGTGGGGTGTTTGTGGCCTACTGTCCGACCATCCGCCAGGTTGATATCCTGACCCAGGAACTGCGTTCCAGCACATCATTCGGCCTGGTGGATACGGTTGAAATCCTCGTCCGAAGCTGGCACGTACGGGAGCGCAGCGTGCGCCCGAACCACCGCATGGTCGGACACACCGGATTTGTGACTATCGCCAGGCGGATCATCCGTGTTCGGCCGCCCGTCGAAGCGCTCGAACCCGAAGCGGAATTTTCGGAGGAGACTACTACGTCCGATACTCTAAATGAATGAGAAATCCGGGAGAATTAACGCCGTCGAGACTACGGAGTGAAGACCGCCTTTGTCGGTCAGCCAGCTGGTCTAACCGAAAATGCTTATTACCCTGAAACCGAGCCCAAAATGTGGCCGGGCCTGCATTGACGAACTCCCTGGGATTTGTTATACTATGCCTTGCGGACATTTTAGCCCGCGCCATGGTGGGCATAGCTCAGTCGGTTAGAGCGCCAGACTGTGGATCTGGAGGCCGTGGGTTCGAACCCCATTGCCCACCCCATTTTCCAAAGCTATTTTTTGGGGCGTAGCCAAGCTGGTAAGGCAGCGGACTTTGGATCCGCCATCTCGTTGGTTCGAATCCAGCCGCCCCAGCCAGTTTAATCGTCCGAGGCGAGGTCATTACGACTTGGCCGACGATCCTGAATGTGAGCCATTAGCTCAGTTGGTAGAGCACCTGACTTTTAATCAGGGTGTCCGGCGTTCGAGTCGCCGATGGCTCACCATTAATACCAAGGGCTCCCGGGATGGGAGCCCTTCCCATTGGGCGGTTTTTCTGCAATTTTTCTGCAATCAGGGTTTTTATCCTTCTTTACTGGTGGGAGTATTTCGCTTCAACAGGTCGTTGATGGTCGCCGCCGCTTGGTGCTTCAGGCCGGGAACCACGTGGGAGTACGTGTCTATGGTCATCGTGATAGACGCGTGCCCCAGAATCTCCTGGACCACCTTTGGATGTTCGCCGGCCTTCAACAGCATTGTGGCGTATGTGTGCCGCAGGGAATGGATCGTGATGTCGTTCAGTAGTCCATCCCCGGATTTCCGCAGCTCCTTCATTACTTCTTTCATCGGCTTGCCGGTCTCCCGCGCCAGCCGGGTGGCATCCATCTTGAACAGCAGGCCTCTAAAGTAACGGTAGAAGTTCCTCGGAGCCGTCGGAGTACCCAGGGGCGTAGCGAACACAAAACCTTGGTCCTGGTATCCTTCACCCAGCTTCAACTTCTCCTGGGCCTGGCGGGCCTTGTGCGCCTTCAATTCCCGCAACACATCGGTCGGCACCGGGACGCTCCGCTCTCTTCCGGTCTTTGTCTCCTGGATCTTGGACCCGCTGTTCGTCTTGACCAGGGATCGGCGGACATACAGGATACCTTCCTGGAAGTCTATATCCTGCCATTTCAGGCCCAGCATTTCACCGCGCCGGAGACCGGTTCCCAGGAGCATCAGCACTGCCGGGTAAAGACGGGTCCCTTCGGCCGCGTCCAGGAAAACCCCCATCTGATCTTCGGCCAGGGTCTTGATCTCTTTCTTGGTCACCCTGGGGGGAGCAGTGGCCTGGGCCACGTTACGTAGAACCATGCCGTCTTTCACAGCTTGCCCAAGGGCCGAATGCAGAACTACATGCATAAGCCGGACGGTCCGGGCCGACAGACCGTTTTTCAGCTTCTCATTGTAAAGCCGCTGGAGGTCGGGACCCTGCAACTTGCGCAGTTGCACCTTACCCAGAGCGGGCTTAATGTGGCGCCGGGCCAGGTATTCGTACTGCTCCCAGGTGGTTTGGCGCACCCGCGGCTTGGCGTAGTGTTCCAGCCATGTGTCCAACCACTCGCCCAAGGTGATCTTGCTCGGGTTAATGCGGTTGCCCTGCATTTGTTCGTGACGCAAGGCGGTAATTTTGTCTCGGACTTCCCCCTGGGTCTTGCCACAAACCGTTGCCCGTTTTGGATTCCCTTCGGTGTCCCGGCCGATGCTCACCTGGCCGATCCACCAGCCGTCTTTCCTTTGGTATAGGGTCCCCTCACCGTGGCCGCGTCGCTTTTTCTTTTCCATTGTGATCCCCCTCTCTTGGGTTTCTCGCCAACCACTCATCAACCGCGGTCCGGATCATTCCGCTAATGGTTATCCCCCGTAAAGCCGCTTCCGATTTGATCCGCCGGTGCCATTCCGTGGGTACCCGGAGAACCAGCTTGCTGTCGTTGATCAAATAAACCACCTCCCGTCAATAGTGTATAGCAAGACGGAAAGGCAGTCAATGGGTTGCAGAAAAAATGCAGAAGAAAGATTGAACCCCTTGCAGCCCAAGGGATTCAGGTGTGACCTGTAATTACCTATCAGGGGACACCGGACACAACAACAGGGGAGAGAGGGGTCCCCGGACCGCTGCCGGCTGCCGGGTGATCCGCTCCCCGGCTTGCGTTTACGTGGACAATCAACTGTTGGCCGGCTACCCCCCATACCGCACCCCGTGCAGGGGAGCAGGGGCCGCCGGTGCGGCAGCATGGTCCCGGCCTGGATGCCCGGCACGCTGTGTATCATTCGGGGGGGGGAGACCCGGCCGCCGGGGGCAGGGGGGGTATGCGTCGCCGGCCGGGGGGTGGTCGCGGTATTAGAGGGACCCGCTCTCTGAAAATATCCCAATTAGCACTATTCCAGCCATTCCCAATTCTGTAAACCTCGTTGGTTCCCATCCTGTAAAATGATAAAAAATGACACTTCTGGCACTTACTAACACGTTTTCCCACATAAGCCATTATAAAGAAAAAGCCGAGCTGCTTATGCCGGAAATGACCCCTCGAATGCCGTTTTGAGCTGTCATTTTACCATAAACTGCCAGATCAGACAGGCCAAAACAGGTCGGCAGCTAAAAATATCGCAATTCCACTTGACAACTAAAAATGGCACATTTTAGGCTTTCGCATCCAGTTGAAGTGTCTTTATGGGTGATTTTGAGTCGGCAAAGAGTTACTAAGTTACCCATCGTTAACGATTTTCACCTTATTTTATACACGTACGCACACATTAAAAAAAACCCTGAATTTGAGTAACTTGGGTAACTTAGTAACTCTGCAAGGGAAGCGGCTTTAGAGGTTGACCCCATGCGGCGTAAAAATGGCACACTTTGCCACCTTCCGAGAGGGTGTTTGACATCGCCAAGCGTGAAATTACATGGAAACCGACGCCGAAGCAGGCAGCAGGGTAAACAGGGTACTCGGGACAATGTTCAGGAACTACCGGATTCGCGTGATGGGGAATGTCCGGTGGAAAGATTTGCGGCCACAGGGGTGACAATAGTTTAAGCACTCAACCAGCTACAAAGAGGCCGGGGCCGGGTGCCGAGAGTCTCAAAAGGACCGCACCCGCTCCGCCGGCTTCTGGATTTTAGGAGGTGCCTAGATGCCCAAGGTGGCGCCCCTGGTATTGCTGTTGCCACAGCAGTACACCAAACGGGGGCGTCTTTCCTTTCGTTATGATATGGTCATTATCTATGGCAACTTTTGGACAGGCAACACCATCAGCTTTCGGGTATTACAACTCGGCTGCAACAGTGGAAGGGTGATCTAGGCCTAGGTGCGACCTCATAGATGGGCTTCCTAGTTTCACTCTGGCCTTGCTGTAGTCCTTCCAGCGGTTGGAGCAGCTCCCACAAGTGACCGTGGCTGAAAGTACGCTCAGCTTGTGATGTACTGCCAAGAATTGAGCAAGCACGGCGTCGTTCCTCTGCGTGGCCTCAAGAATATAGCGTCCCACTTGATCTTGTGGGGGTGCTATTCGGGATGATTGCCTATGGATCAATTGGGAGGACGTTGGCTTTCTCAAGGTCTCATCGGGGGCTTAGCGGCAAAACCTGTACGTGAGTTGTAAGGAAAAGTGGAAGGTTAATCCGTGGTTTTTGTTCTAGACACCAGAAACCTCAGCCCCACGGTCAAGTTGGGACGGACTGTAAACAGGTTGTGTCAGTTCAAAGACTTAGTAATGTCAAGGTTTAGACAAGCAGGGACAGGAGAATATGAAACATAACGATGGGCACTCATTCTTCGAATTTTAGCTTCTCGATCACCACTTTCTTGAAGCCGGATTCGGAAGACTCAATCTCTATCCTATCGATTGAGACTCGTCTTGCGCGGCAGCCCAGCTTTCCCCACAACCAGTTTGCGACTATGCCACCCGCAACAGTACCCGTCGCGGTTACCACGAAGTCAACTAAAACACTGGCGTCTGCCGCTCGCTTCTCCATCACATTATCACACACCAGTTCGATGCCCTCCGGCCCCGAGAAGACCTGCCCACAATGTATCATTCCTGGTTCGCCTAGAAGATCGAAGACGGAGCCATAGTCGAGTTCAAACTGAATTCTCATTAAGAGCACCTCCCCACTTGAAATTCAGTAGTAAATCGTACCCTAACCGAGCTTTTCTAGGTATTTCTTAGCGTCCATCCCGCTCAATAACATGGCTCCTTAAACATGTCCAGACAACCGCTTCGCCCAAGGCCCGAACTCAGCCATTATCGCCTCTTTCTCAGCGCCCTCAAGGTGGAGATGGTTGAGGATTGCGAACCGAACGAACACTAAGGCCCCCTCGGGATCACCGGCGGCCTCCAACAACAATGCTGGCCGCCGATAATACTCCGCCCCAATGGGACAGTACTTGTCGACGATTTCATGGTAGATCTCTAGAGCCGCCTTCGTCGCTCCGGCGTTCTCCAGGTTAACCGCCTGGGCGAATAGACGGCGATATGTAGGCCAATCGAGTTCGTTGGGCATTGGTTTCACCCCGCGTTTGCACTCCCTATGGGGGGGAGCTATTCAGTCTGGAACACCTTGCGAACGAGAGCGGATCAGACCAGACTGTCTGCGGAAACTACTTGAACTGGTTAGATAGTCTTTCCTTTTCTGTATTAAACCTAGCTAGATCGCGTTGTGCAGTAGTGCCTTTTTCGTATAGGCTGGGATCTGATCGATAGGGATTTTTCTCCTGCATGGTAAATGCAAAAAGGAAGGAAAACAAGGAATCCAATGAGCGGAGATAAAGTTGGTGGAGATTCTGGATTGGATCGTATTGGGGGTGATACACTCCGGCTTCGCCGCGAATTCTAATAAGTGCAGGTAGCATTTCGTTCTCAATTATGTAGGATTTGATTAGGGTGTTCTCTGTATTGGACATCTTTTGCCCAATCCCATTTAAAACATTGTCCCATTCCCAATTCTCCGTCCAATAGCTACGCCAGTCGTCAGCACGGCTGTATTCATTGTGCCTTTGGGAAAGCCAAACATAGTATTCAGTGGGTATTGCGAAACTAAAATCCTTCATTGCGTGACCAGCAAAATGAATGCCTATTAACTCACCATACATATTTATTGCTGGTCCTCCGCTGCTTCCTGGCGCTGTCGTAGCATCATACTGAATAGTCGTTATAGTACCCAACCAAGCGGATGAAGGGGACCAAGGTCTTTTGGCGCTAACGATGCCCTTGGTTACCGTCCCCGCCAATCCGTAGGGGTTGCCAAATACCACGACTTCTTCCCCTGGTGACACTGTGTAATTGTGGCGTAGCTGTTTGACATAGGGGAAGGTTCCTTTTGAATCCAGACTTAAGATAGCGAGGTCCCAAGCATTGTCAATTTTCTTTATTGTTGCTGAGTATCTTCGCCCATCATTCGTTGTAACCCAAATCCACTTACTACCCCTTACAACGTGGGCGTTGGTTACGACTTGACCGTCGGCGCTTGCGAGGAAGCCGCTACCTTGACCTCGATGGGTTTCAATGAAGACCGTTGCTGGCTGGATGAGTGCGACAATCTCCTTTGTGGTAAGCTCGTGACTTGGAGTGAGGTTTGACCGAATCTTAGTGTCTATTGTGATAATTTCAGTTTTTGGATCCCAGACTACAGAAGCTCCAAGGGATTCGCTAACAAACCTAAGGGGAACCAGGGTAGATCCATTGACGACCTTGGCGGGTACCGACAATGAAACTGGCGTGCCATTGCTAAAAGTTGTTTTCGACCCAATTACCAATTGAATCTGCGTAGTTCCTGTGCTCGCTGATACGGTCTGGGTGTCTTCATACCAAACTACCTTAGCCCCAATCGCTTCAAAGATTCCCCTCATTGGGACTAGAGTGGTTCCCTGCTCTATGCGTGGTTCAACACTGAAGGTCAAGGTAGTCCCATTTACTATTACTTTGGGTTGTGCCACTGCCGTAGACACTAGCCCGAATGAAATGATCAGTACCAAAACTATCACTCTTAGATGATACAAACCCAAATCCCCCTTCAACTCGTTCGGATTTCGAAACGATCATTTTCGTAACTGAAGTTCTCCTTGTCTCGGGACTCAGTTGTGTTTCATTTATCTCTAGGATTGTGTTACCTAATAGATGCTGTTACCAGATTTCGCCAGGGAGTTCCAAATTCCTGCACGATCTGGGTTTATTGCCAAGTAATTACTGCGATCAAATGCACTCTCAGGTCAAACCTTTGACCCTCCCTTGTCACGGTGAACTGTTATTATGAACACAGGCGAAATATCCGCCCTAACTGGCAGGATATAGGAACTTTGTGTCGAACAAGGAAAGCACTGGGGCGAAGGGGTGGCCTAATGAGACGTTGGGCATTATCGACTTGTCTTACACTGTTTCTGGTGTTAGTGCTGGCCCTGCCAGCGTTAGCCTCACCGAAGGTCGTCGTGGATGGAGCCGCGCTAACCTTCCAGGTACTTCCCCGAGTAGAACAGGGCACAACCTTGGTTCCCCTGCGCGGCATCTTTGAATCCCTTGGGGCGACGGTGGTATGGGACGGACCCACCCAAACGGTAAAGGCCAGTAAAGCGGACACCCAGATCCAGCTGAAGATCGGATCAACAACCGCCTACCGCAATGGGCAAGCAGTTACCCTGACTGTTCCGGGTAAGGTGGTCAATGGTAGCACACTCGTCCCACTCCGGTTCGTCAGTGAGGCCCTGGGCGCAAATGTAGGCTGGGATGGCTCAACCCAAACCATCACCATCACTTCAACGGTCAGTACACCCTCAGGATCAACAACCACAAAGATACACTTCATCGACGTCGGCCAGGGTAACGCGATCTACATTGAACTCCCGAACAACGTGGACATCCTGATCGACGCAGGCGATGTGGGATATGGATCCACTGTGGTCAACTATCTAAAAAGCAGAAACGTCGACGACATAGAAATCTTGATCGCCACACATCCCCACGCAGATCACATCGGCGGTCTGCCGGCCGTTTTTGCGGCCTATGACGTTGAGATTGTTGTTGATTCCGGTGTTAGTCATAGTACTCAGGCCTTCACGCGTTACGACACCGGTGTTAAGGATGAAGGTGGTACCTATCAAAAAGCTGCTAACCAGTCCTGGACTTTCGGTAGCTGTAAGTTTGAGGTTCTCGGTCCGACTACTACACATTCAGATTTGAACAACGCCTCGGTGATTACGAAGCTCTCCTGCCCAGGCGCATCCTTTATCTTCACCGGTGACGCGGAAGCTGATGGGGAAGGGGCGATCCTTCACAAAGTCCTAGATGCCAACATACTCAAAGTAGGACATCACGGTAGCAGAACCTCAACATCCGATGCTTTCCTAGCTCGGGTTAGCCCGGAAGTCGCTGTGATCATGGTGGGCGCTGATAACCGTTACGGCCATCCGCATTCAGAGACTCTGGCTAAGCTGGGAGCTGCCGGGGTCAAGATTTACCGGACAGATTTTCACGGCAGCGTTGTGATCTCGTTGACTAATCAAGGTTATTCAGTAACCACTCAGCGTTTGGCCTCTCAGCCTACAGTGCAGCCTGCCCCGATCCAACCTACGCCCGTGCCTTCCTCAGACACCACCGGCTCTAAAATCAACATCAATACAGCCTCCCTGGATGAGCTGCAGCTGATAACCCACATTGGTCAGGCCCGGGCGGAGGAGATCATCCGACTCCGGCCGTTTAGATCTTTGGATGATTTGTCGCGGGTATCCGGCATCGGACCGTCCCGGTTGGCGGACATTAAGGCGCAGAGTTTAGCCTATGCACATTAATGCCGGAGATGATCAGCTTTTTGTAATCTGCGTGCAGCGAGGAGGGGATTGTGGTCATCACGTATTGGCTGTTGAAGAAAGGTCTGCCCGGTGCCATAGCAAGGGATCTATGCATTAAGTATCTGACATTACGAAACCGGTATCCGGATGATACTGAGGAAGTTCGCCTGCAACGAGTCTGGAACCTTTGGCTGACGATGAACGAGCATTGGATCAGACTCGAGGATGGTGAAGACAAAGTTGCGAGACTGGAGGTTATCAAGGAAATCCACCAAGAGACAAGCAGCTACGATAAGATGATCGGCTTGATGAAGCTCTTTGTGAATGTCTTATACATTGAAGGGGACATTTCTAGCGATGACGGCGAATTGTTTGACAAAACCCTTAAGGTTTTCGCTGCAGAATCCAAGAGACTGGGTTTGGGCGACCACGGGAATACCAAGCATTCATAGGTTTAACTCTCGCGCTTCCTTTGAATTCTGAACGGGAAATATACCAGTCGTACTTGGACGAAAATGATGTAGTAGCGAGAATCAAAGCCGCAGTGCATTCCTGGAGCCTAAGACCGAATCAGGTTGCTGGCAAGTGGGAGGGTGCCTGGAGTATGGGCAGGCAGATTAAGGATGATTCAGAACTTGAAGCTCTACGCAGTGCCGGTATAGGAATTACCTACAATGACTTCTCTTTGGCAGACTGAATTAGAGCTTCCGGCGCGGAGTACAACATTCTGCACATTGCCTCCTGCCGTCAGCTAGCAATACCAATGTTCCGAAGTATCATTTCGCCACCCCTGAGTGAAGCAGTGAGTTGGCTAGTCTCGTACAGGGGGGCGGAAGGCGTCTCTTGGAAGCGCTGTGGAACTTGTGGGGCGCAAAGACTAACGGTAATCATCAACCTAGATCATAAGTCAAAGAAGGATCCACAAGGGGCAATTGAGATTGCCCAACCCTCTGGATTCCGGTCAAGGAGGTAAGAGGCTTGACGATACCAGACTATGAAACCATTATGCTACCGCTACTGAAGCTGGCCGGGGACGGCAAGGAGCACACCAAGGGCGCCGTGATTGAAGAACTCGCTAGGCATTTCAGCCTCACCGAAGACGAACAAAAAGAACTACTCCCGAGCGGCAACCAAGCCAAGTTCACCAACAGGGTGGGCTGGGCCCGCACGTATCTAACCAAGGCCGTCCTTCTTGAAACCACCGGTCGAGCGAGGTTTCGTATTACGAAGCGCGGCCTCCAGGTGCTTGGCCAGAACCCCGCGGTAATCAACAATGACTTTCTAAACCGGTTTCCTGAGTTCGTTCAGTTCAGAAGCCGGTCTCAGAAGAGCGTTAAGCAGGAAAGCGCGGATTCGATCCAAACCCCCGAAGAGACGCTGGAAGCTAGTTATCAGGGCTTAAGAGGTCAGCTGGTTCAGGAATTGCTGGAACGGATGAAAGGCTGTACCCCGTCTTTCTTTGAAAGCCTGGTGGTTGACCTGCTTGTGGCGATGGGCTACGGCGGCTCCAGGAAGGATGCGGGACAAGCCATTGGTAGAACCCGGGATGGCGGTATTGACGGCATTATTAAGGAAGATCGATTGGGCCTGGATGTTGTTTATGTCCAAGCCAAGAGGTGGGAGGGGACTGTGGGTCGACCTACAGTCCAAGCCTTCTCTGGGAGCCTAGATGGGCAGAAGGCCCGGAAAGGTGTATTGATCACCACCTCGCAGTTCTCCCCTGATGCGGTGGACTACGTTGGCCGGATTGAAAAGAAGATCGTCCTCATCGACGGTGAACAACTCTGCCAGTTGATGATCGATCACAGTGTTGGTGTAACTGAGGTGGCCAGGTACGTGGTCAAGAAAATCGACTCGGACTACTTTGGGGATGAGTGAGTAAGGTAGATCCCGGATACCCTCGAAGCCTTGCAGGACGTTGTCGGCGGCCACATGTGTTATCCCAAACGATGGCGGGTGACGTGTCTCCACCGGAGATGGAAACACCAGGTAGTAACATCTGTAAACTGAGATTCTTAAAAGGTAGCCAAAATGCCCCCACTACCTCTACCTGACAGAAACAGAATCGAAAATGGGCATCGGTGACCGCTATTTCCGCACTAATCGGTGGATCTCGGTATCCACCAGAACAGTGGAGACGGTGGAGCCGGTGGAGGTGGTGGATGCACAGTGGAGCAGTTTACAAAAACTCCGGGCGAAGCGGTGACGAGGTTTAGTCTTGACGGCAACTCCAAGATTGAGTAATGGCACAGTTAGGTTTATGAACAATTGTGTTACGGAGGGTAAGAATGTGAAAAACGTAGAAATGAAGGTTGACGGGAGCATTTTGACGATCACGGTGGATTTGAGTAAGGAGTTCGGGGTCTCATCGTCGGGCAAGTCCATCATTATCGCTTCTTCAGAGGGTAATCAGGCTGTTCCAGGTTCGGAGGAGCTTAAGTTAGGCCTCAACGTTTACAAGAAGAAGTAATGCTTTCAATTTTGGTTCAGTAGGAGTCGGTTTGAACACTGAGCGCTAATTATGGCACTACCACTAGGATATAGATTTAACAGGTAGAAACTGGAGGAGAAATAGTGGCACGAGAAGAGATCACCAACCTTAGTTCATTTGTCTGGTCGATCGCGGAAATCCTGCGGGGCGACTTCAAGCAATCGGAATATGGCAAGGTAGTACTGCCGTTCATCGTACTGCGGCGCTTGGACTGTATCCTGGAAGGGACCAAGCGTGCGGTTTTGGAGGCAGAGAAACGGTTGCCGGATGGGGTGGACGAGCAAACCCGTGACATGATTCTGTTCGGGGCCGCCGGGGACAATATCCTTGTATACAACACTAGTCGCTTCACGTTTAGAACGCTACACGGTCAAGACCCAGGTCAGCTTCACGATAACCTGATCGACTACATTAGGCGGTTCTCACCCAACGTCCGCGACATCTTTTTGGATAAGTTCCTGTTTACCGACCAGCTTAAACGGCTTAATGATAGCGGCATCCTCTGGCAGGTTTTTGAACGCTTCAGCCAGATCGACCTACATCCGGACCGCGTTTCAAATGTCGAGATGGGTTACCTGTTCGAGGAACTGATCCGGCGCTTCTCGGAAATCTCCAACGAAACCGCCGGAGAGCACTTTACGCCTCGTGAGGTAATCCGCCTGATTGTCGATCTGCTTATCGCCAATGACGATACGATACTTAGCCGTAAGGGCATTATCCGGCAGGTCTATGATCCCGCCTGCGGAACCGGCGGTATGCTGGCGCTCACCGAAGAGGCTCTCAAGAGCTTCAATCCTGGTATCCGCGTCGAGTTGTTCGGTCAGGAAATCAATGGCGAATCATTCGCAATCTGCAAGTCCGACATGCTCGTCACTGGTCATGATCCGGAGCAGATCGCTTTCGGCAACACGCTAACTAGCGACGCCCATAAAGGAAAGCGGTTTCACTATATGCTTTCCAATCCTCCTTACGGTGTGGACTGGAAGAAGTACCAAGACCCAATTAAAGAAGAGGCTGCTACCTTGGGCTTCGACGGGCGGTTCGGGGCTGGTACGCCGCGCATTTCGGATGGGCAGTTATTGTTCCTTCAGCACATGATATCGAAAATGCGGCATGATGATATCGGGTCGCGTATCGGAATCGTCATGAATGGCTCGCCGCTGTTCACCGGCGGAGCTGGCTCAGGCGAGAGCGAGATCCGTCGCTGGATGCTCGAAAATGATTGGGTCGAGGCCATCGTCGCCCTACCCACCGACCTTTTCTACAACACCGGCATCCAGACCTACGTCTGGCTGCTGACCAACCGCAAGCCTAAAGCACGGCATGGTAAGGTACAGCTTATCGACGCTTCGAGTGAGCGGTTCTGGAAGTCTATGCGTAAGTCGCTTGGCTCCAAACGGCGGGAGATTCCTGAAGAGGCCCGTAACGAAATCGTACGCATGTATCAGCACATGCTTAACGGTGAAGGCTCAGAAGACTGGAGCGACTACTCCAAGATCTTCGATGTAGCCGCTTTTGGCCACCGAGAGATTCGGGTGGAGCGACCACTGCGTCTCAGTTTCCAGGTCAACGAAGAGCGGATCGAACTTCTGAAAGCCGAGAAAGCGTTTCAGAAGCTTAATGCTAGCGAGCAGACTGCCCTCCTAACCGCTCTCTCGCAAATGCCGGATACAGTGTATACCAACCGCGACGCCTTCGAAAAGACCCTAGGCAAGGTTCTGAAAGCGGGTTGGGTGAAGATTAGTACACAGATCCGAAAGATCCTTCTATCCACCTTCTCAGAGCGCGATGAGCAAGCTGATGTGTGCACTAACAAGGACGCTAACCCAGAACCCGATATTGAACTGCGGGACCATGAGTTGGTACCGCTGAATGAGAATTGGCAGGACTACTTTGCCCGGGAAGTTAAGCCCTTCGTCCCCGATGCCTGGGTGGATAAGACCTACCGCGATGCCAGTGATGGCGAAATTGGCCGTGTCGGCTACGAGATCAACTTCAACCGCTACTTCTACAAATACGTCCCGCCCCGCCCGTTGGAAGAGATTGACGCCGAGCTGAAGCAGCTTGAGGCGGAGATCGCTAGGTTGCTGAATGAGGTGGCGCGGTGATGCACTGCTCGTGGATAAAAAATATACCATCAAATTGGGAGAGAGTTCCTTTTGGCTCTCTTTTCACTCAAAGGAAATCTAAGAATCAAAAACTTGAAAGAGATTTTGTTTTGTCAGTGGTAAAAGGCAGAGGGGTCATCCCATACAGCGAAAAAGGAAACCTCGGAAACAAAGTATCAGAAGACCTTTCGAAGTACAAGTTGGTGGAGACAGGGGACTTTGTTCTTAACTCTATGAACCTCTATATGGGTTCAGTTGGCGTATCGCGCTACGAAGGTATTACTTCTACAGCCTATATCGTCTGTACCCCTAGTGATCGTGTTGAGGCGGGATACTATGAATTTGTAATTCGCTGTCGAGGTTTCCAAGAATATGTTGGACTTCTCGGTAAAGGTATTATGGAAATACGAGAGGCTGTTAGGTGGACTGCACTTAAGTCCGTTTCTGTGCCCTTCCCCGAGCTCACCACCCAAAAGCGTATCGCTGATTTTCTCGACCGCGAGACCGCCCGCATCGACCAGTTGATTGAGAAGAAGCAAAGGCTGGTGGAACTGTTGGGCGAGAAGCGTTCTGCAACTATTACTGTTGCGGTTACCAAGGGCCTCGACCTAGATGTGCCGATGACGGACTCAGGCATAAAATGGCTGGGGGATGTTCCAGAGGGGTGGGTGATTTCCCCACTAAAGCGTGTGGCCAGTATTCGTTACGGGATAGGAGAACCTCCGAGCTATCAGGAAGAAGGTACACCTTTAATTCGTGCCACAAATGTGAATGCAGGATCGATAAATAGAGAAGGATTGGTTTTGGTCAATCCGAGTGACATACCTGAGAAGCGAATAATCTGGCTTTTGCCAGGGGACATAATCGTTGTGCGTAGCGGTGCATACACCGGTGACTCAGCAATTATTCGGGCCGAGCATTGTCCCTGTATCGCAGGGTTTGACATGGTGGTCCATCCGACAGCCTGCCTTGCCGACTTTCTTCAGTATGCTCTTCTAAGTTCCTATGTGAAGAAGGATCAACTAGACTTGAAAAAGACCCGAGCAGCCCAACCTCACCTTAATTCAGAAGAGCTAGGTGGGTGCATCCTGGTGCTGCCTCCACTTTCCGAACAATCCATCATCGTCGATTATCTTAACCGTGAAATTGCACGGATTGATATGGTTCTGGCCAAAACCAAAGAGTCCATCGAAAAACTCCGGGAATTCTGCTCCGCTTTGATCACCGCTGCCGTCACTGGTCAGATCGACGTGGAGACGTGGAGCAGACGCAGCAACACCGATCACCGTCTGGACGCCATCGAGGAGGGGATGCACCCTTGACCACATATTCTGCAGATCGTGCCCACCGTGAGATAGTGCTCGAAGACCATCTAGTCGCCCAGCTTGTCTCCCAGCAGGGCTATCTGGAACGCAGTCCGGATGACTACGACCGTACCAGTGCTCTCGACCGCGAACTGGTTGTGCGCTTCGTTCGTGAGACGCAGCCTGAGGAGTGGGCTAAGCTTGAAGACCACTACACCTCGGCCGCTGAGGCGGAGTTCTTCACGCAGATCGAGAAAGCCCTCAAACAGCGCGGTACCTTGGATGTGCTGCGTAATGGGGTTAAACTGGTTCCAGGCATCCGGTTCACATTGTGTGCCTTCCGACCGGCATCCAGTCTAAACCCGGCGCTGCTGCGGCTCTATAAGGCCAATCTGCTCTCCGTAATACGCCAGGTACGATACAGTCTAAAGAATGAGAACGCCATCGATGTAGTGCTGTTCGTGAACGGCATCCCCGTCGCAACTATGGAACTCAAGAACCGTTTGACCGGATCGACCTTCAAACACGCCGAAAAGCAGTACCGCTCTGATCGCTCACCTGCCGGTGAACCCCTGCTGACTTTCAAACGTGGTGCGTTGGTTCACTTTGCGCTGGATGAGGACAACGTTTCAATGACAACACGTCTAATGAACGGTAGGACGCGTTTTCTACCGTTCGATCGGGGGCGTGACGGAGGCGCTGGCAACGTCGATATTGAGGGCGAGTTTCGGGTCGCCTATCTCTACGCCGACCAGCCATCCGGAAAGGCCGTCTTTTCCCGCGCGGTACTCCTCGACGTTATCGGTCGATTTATGCATCTGCAGACCAGCGACGATAAGAAGGCAGTGATAATCTTCCCTCGGTACCACCAGCTTGATGCAGTGCGCAAGCTTATGCGTCATGCCCGCACTTTTGGGCCGGGCCATAACTACCTGATCCAGCATTCTGCCGGTTCGGGTAAGTCCAATACCATTGGCTGGACTGCCCACCAAGCTATCAACCTACATGACGAGTCCGATCGGCCTATCTTTAATACGGCTATTATTGTTACCGACCGTATCGTGCTGGACCGGCAACTGCAAAGCACCGTCTCCCAGTTCGAACAGACTGCGGGGGTGGTGAAGAAGATTGACGGCACGTCCCGCCAACTTAAGGAGGCCATCCAGAGCGGTTCACGCATTATCATAACCACCATCCAGAAGTTCTCTACCGACCATCTGAAGGAGATCTCCGGCCAAAGCAGCCGAACCTTTGCCGTAATCGTCGACGAGGCACACGGTAGCCAGTCCGGGAAAAGCGCTCAAGCACTGACCGACACCCTCACCCGCGAGGCTAGCAGCAGCGACGAGATCGAGGATCTTATTGCCGAGTATCAGCGGCAACGTGGCCCGCAGGCTAACATCAGCTTCTTTGCTTTTACCGCGACACCACGCAACGTAACCTTGGAGCGTTTCGGCACCTGGGAGGACGGTTTGCCGCAGTCTTTCCACTTATACTCAATGCGGCAGGCAATTGAGGAAGGGTTCATTCTGGATGTGCTTCAGAACTACATGACCTACAAGACTTACTATCAGCTTGAAAAGGCAATTGAGGACGATCCCGAACTGGACAGCCGTCGCGGACAGCGCAAGGTGGCCCGTTTTGCCTCTCTGCATCCGACGGCCATTGGTCAGAAGGTGGAGGTGATCATCGAACACTTCCGCCGACACGTAATGCCCGAGTTGGACGGCCAGGCTAAGGCCATGGTGGTGACCCAGAGCCGGGAACACGCGCTGCGCTATTACTTCGGAGTGCGGCATTATATCAAGAATAACGGCTACACGGACCTGAAGGCTCTGGTTGCTTTCTCCGGCGAGCTGAAGCTTGACGGCGGAGAGAAACCTTGGACGGAGTCCGAACTTAACGGCTTCCCCGAGACAGAATTGCCGCGCCGCTTCGATACGCCGGACTATCAGGTGCTAATCGTCGCTGAAAAGTACCAGACAGGCTTCGACCAACCGAAGCTTTGCGCCATGTACGTTGACCGGAAACTGGCCGGGTTGCAGGTGGTGCAAACCTTGTCCAGGTTGAACCGGGTCTATCCTGGCAAGAAGAAGCGGACTTATATCCTCGACTTCCAGAACGAGATCGAGGATATTAAGACGGCCTTCCGGCCGTACTTCGAGGTAACAGAGTTGGAAGCGGTATCCGACCCCAATCAGATTAACGAACTGGAGGCCCGTCTTAGGACCTTCGGCATTATTGACGCGGGTGAAGTCGAGCGTTTTGCTGAGACCTACTATCGGGGCGCCTTAGGTCCACAGGACCGTATCCGGTTGGAGGGGCTCGTTCGGCAGGCTGTCAATCGCTTTGAGTTGGAGGATGACGAAGGGCAGCGGGAGGAGTTCCGCCAACTTCTCAAGAGCTATATGCGCTTCTACAGCTTTCTGGCTCAAGTGGTGCGTCTTAACGATACTGGACTGGAGAAGCTGTATTCCTACGCATCCTGGTTGATCCGACTTCTACCCAACCGGGAAATCCCGCCGGACGTTGAGATTACCGAGGACATGGTTAAGCTGGCAGCCTTTCGGGTTCAGGAAGGGCCGGGAGGCGATGTTTCGCTTAATCCCGGCGAGCGTAAGCTGCTTAAACCGATCACGGAGTTTGGTGCCAAGCCCTACAACGAGGACGAAGAACGTTCGCTGTCCGAAATTATCCAGTCTTTCAACGAGCGACACGGAACAGAATTCACCAAGGAAGACTTCCTGCGTTTTGAGCTGGTCAATCGGGAAATCCTTGACGAAGATATGACCGAGATGCTGCGTAACAACTCGCCAGACGTGGTTTTTGGGGCGTTCTCTCAGGCGTTCTTCAAGGGCGCGATCCGTATGTTTCAGCGCGACAACGAGATGAAAAGCATCGTGATGAGTGATGCCCAAGCGCGCGACCAAGCTATCAGGCACTTCTTCAATCGGGCAATGCGGGAGGTGCGGGAAACCACACAGGCTCCCAACTAGGTGTCCCTGACGCGTAGAGGAGACTGAAGGGGTAAAACGCCTGAGAATACAGATAAGCAGGCCCGATAGAAGATAAGTTGTTGCAGGCATACCTAGTTCACATTGGTAGCCGATTATACCTGGAGGTACCTGTAGGTTCACTAGGAGTCTAAATATCTCGCCACCAGGATAAAACAGCGGCGGATTAATGGATGCAAATATTGAGTGTACCCGAGGAAGCCTTCGTTTTTCCACAGAAACACTAACGGACCAAAAAACTAACATCTTCTCTGGAAACTTCGTAGAGCTTGCAGAATAATAGAGTCTCAACCAATTAGTTATCGGTCAAGCTGTCGCCGGAGCTGATATGTTTAAGCGGCAGTCCCAAGCTGACAGCGATACCGGAGTTGGGACATTCTAGGAGTGCTGATAACGGTGCAGGGAGACAAGTACACGATTGCACGCCAAGAGAGACAGAAACATGTCGATGCAGTCGTTCGCGCACGAGACCGCAAGAAACTGGTCGTCGCGGGACCTGGGACCGGCAAGACCCACCTCTTCAAGGCAGTCTTGGAAGAGAAAGACAACACGCTCACGCTGACATTTGTCAATGCTCTTGTCGCGGACCTTTCTCTAGAGTTGTTCGGACTGTCGGACGTGAAGACTCTTCACGGGTTCGCCCGAAGCCAATTGGGAAAAGCCACCCTTAGGACTGTTAAGGTGTTTCCCAAGTTGTCCGAGGTGATCAGGCAGGACGCAGGAATCCTTTTGGGGGACAGCGTTAATTTCGACTACCTCTTCCACAACAGAAAAGACACCGACAGCCGGGTGCACTTTTACAAGAAGCGTAGGATGTACTACGACCATTACGGCTTCTCCGATCTCGTCTATGCAGCCGTACTCTACTTTGAACAGAACGAAGAGAGAATTCCCTTCTACTCGCAAGTGCTGGTGGATGAATTCCAGGATTTCAACACGCTGGAGGTCTCACTTATTGATCTCCTAGCAAGAAGAAGTCCTGTGCTACTTGCGGGGGATGACGACCAAGCTCTCTACGAGTCCTTGAAGAACGCTAGTCCCCGACACATTCGGCAGCGGTATGCTGGCGAGACGGGAGGTTACGCGTGCTTTACCCTCCCGTATTGTTCACGTAGCACTAGAGTCATAGTAGAAGCCACAAACGATATAATAACGAGCGCAAAGGCTAAGGGCCTTCTTTTGGGTAGAATTGACAAACCATTTCGGTACTTTCAAGATGCCAAAAAGGACGCGGCAAGTGACGCCAATCCCCACATAGTCCATAGCCACGTCTATTCGAAGCAGCTACCCTGGTTCATTAAGAAGCACATCACAGACATCACCCAGCAACTCCGTGCAGAATTCACGGTCCTTATTCTCTCTCCAACGCGAACGCAATGCCAGGGTATTTACGAAGCACTTAAATCAAAGGGTTTTCAGAACGTTTACTTTGCTGAAAAGACAGACAGTACGCCATCTCTACTCGACGGCCTGAAACTTCTACTTCAGGACAGTAAGTGCAACCTCGGCTGGCGGATTGTTTCAAAGGAGCTGCTGGATGGTCCTACATTCGATGCTCTTTTAGGGCAGTCCGACGTCAGGGGTGAGACCGAGACCGACAAACTGGCGAAGATGGTTAGTCAGAGCCTGAAAAAACAGGTGGAAGTTATGCTATCTGATCTTCGCCGCGTACGAGATGGGAGGAAATTGGTGGACAATCAGGTCTCGGAGCTTCTCAGCAAAATCGGCATCGACGCCTTCGGGGCGGCAACACAATCACTGCAGGGCGAACTCAAGTCGGCCAATCAGCCCTTGGCGGACCCCGGAATAAGGAGGACGCCTATTGTGGTGACCACGATTCAGAGTTCGAAAGGACTGGCCGCCGATTACGTTTTTATTACCCACTTTGATGATCGGTACTGTGTGAGGGACAGAGATAATGGCATATCTGATCAAGATGTCTGCAGCTTCGTCGTTGCTCTGACACGAGCTGGGCGTAAAGTCTACCTCCTTTCCACGGATCGTTCACAAACTGCGACGTTTCTTACATGGATCGATAAGGGCCGGATTTGTGAGGTACGATCGCCGGGTCAAGGTGAACAGTAGAGTCGTTGAGGATGCGTTCTAGGTACGCGCTACCTGGTGAGGTTCAACATCGGTGGGCCAGCAATGTGTAGGGGATACTAAATGGGGCACGTTATTAATCAGCACTACGTTCCGCGTTGCGTTCCGAAGTTTTTTAAGGACTCCGATGCGGTCTATGACAAAAAGGCAAAGCGTATGTATCACGCTTTGCACAAATCAGGCAGCGTTTATTGTTGTTAATCTCGCTCTTTGTCGGTAAAAAAGGAACCGAAAATGACGGTGATGTTTTGCTTTCGTCACCGTCATTGACGGCGGCAATTGGCTTTCGCCCGGGAGACAATACCGGTTCATCTACCTGTGCGACTCCGCGCTGAAACCGCGGGATTTTTACCGCGAGTTGTTATACCAGTTTGGCATCCGGCCGCAGTATTTGCGTAGTGAAGCCAAGACCGGCGAGATCGGCGCCGGCAAATCCGCTGCTATTCGTACGCTGCGGGAG